>Ga0308157_10000471_pt1 | contig 132947 bp, 107 predicted proteins | sample PhyBR1_FD_201035 | JGI IMG/M metagenome (GOLD analysis project Ga0308157, IMG submission 201035) | Phyllosphere microbial communities from UC Gill Tract Community Farm, Albany, California, United States - DLSLB.R1 | ecosystem: Host-associated > Plants > Phyllosphere > Unclassified | place... | reverse complement strand
TCGGCTTCCCTTCGACAAGCTCAGGGACCACACCTTCAACAGGCTCAGGACAGGGGTTTGAAGCAGAGATTATTGTATATGATATGGGAGGAAGACAGCTTCAGAGCTTAAAAACTAAAAATAAAGTAACCAAGATTAATACGCAGAACCTTATTCAGGGAGTGTATCTGGTAACCGTGAAAACCAATGATAATAAAACGGCGAATGCTAAACTGATTAAGAAATAACCAATGAAATACCTAATCTTATTTTTAACAATATTTTGTGTAAGAATATCGGCACAAAATAATACAATTGATGTTTTTAAACCGATTCCTACAGTTTCTTATTTATCAACATATATTGACTCACCCGTCGACATTTCAACAGGTGTGCCTAAAGTGGAAGTCCCAGGGTTTAGTCTACCTACTCAAAATAAACATGTAAACATTAATGTAGGTATGTCCTACCATTCTAAAAACTCAGTAAGATTTCAGAAGTCTTCTGATGTAGGTTTAGGATGGAGCCTGATGAATGTGAATAACGTTATTTCTAAAACCTTAATTGGCGGGCCTGACGAATATGCTGCAAATCATCCTCAGATGAATTTGGAGAATTTTCAGTTTAATGATATTTATTACTTCAATGCTTTTGGAATGTCTGGGAAATTTGTTTTCAGGAAAATGGATGACAATACGATTACTGTTCAGAATTTAGGCACATCAAAAGAAAAAATAGAGTTTACCAATTCCACTGCAAAATATTTTGATATTGTAAGCTTTAAAATCACGGATGAATATGGAAACCAATATTTTTTTGATAGATCAAGCGATATTCTGGATAATCAACGAAATTATAAGCACAGGGGAGCCTATTATCTCAGTAAAGTATTGGATGCCCGTAATGAGGAAATTGTAACTATTGAATATGCTGAGTATAACTATATGGATGAGCAAATGCCCTATGTAGATTACAAGCCAAAAAGAATTATTTCAAAAGGATATGGTGAGGTAAAGCTGGAATATGAATATTATCCTCAAAACAGATACAAATCTAACATGACCCATATGTCTGACTGTTATCTCGTAAAAAAAGCAGAGCTGAGAGATGCACAAAACAGACTTATGCAATATTTGGATTTTACGTATGGCGGAATGAATTATTACAGATATGTAAATTGGAGTATTGTAACCTATGACACAACAACTCTGGATAAAATATCCAGAAAAACCAATCAAGGAAATGAAATAGAGTCATATTCATTTACTTACAACAGTACAGGAACAGATGTAAATTATGGTCCAACAGCTAATTTTGGTTACGATGTATGTACTTCAGATCCAGAACCGATAAGAGAGTGGCTTGATAATCCAAAATATTCTACTATCGGAACCCTTTCAACAATGACATTGCCCACAAAAGGATATGTTAAATTCAATTTTGAATCTAACCAATATTATTTTAATAGAACTTCAATCTTGCAAGATCCCCTTACTGGAACCACTACTTATTACGAACACGATAAAGAAACGCAATACTATAAACATATTGCCTCATTCAATTTTAACACAAAAAAAAATAATACGTTTACTTTTAATGTAACACCAGGAACTACCAATGTTCCGGATCACAGAAGTCTTATCTTCTGTTTCCAGGTAACCCAATATGATCCAAATCCACTGCTTGATCCTGAAGCCATACCTCAGCTCTCTCTTTTTTTAGATAATAGTGGTTTAGCTATTGGGAATGCACCAGACGCATACAATAGATTGTACGTACCTGTAGGTTACCCTGGACAGCATACTGTGACTGTTTCCGGAAATACGACAGGTAAAGGAAACTTTTCTGTGTATGAGTTTACAGATACAGATGTGTCAAACCATAATTATAAAAGTAAATATGGAGCAAGAATTAAGAGTATAGAATATTTTGATTCTTCAGAGTCTACTGTACCAACAAAATCTAAGAATTACATTTACAAAAGATTTTCGGATAATGAAACATCGAGCGGCGGCCTTTCTCCATATTTCAGTTTATCGTCTACTGCAGATTTGACAGCGATGTACGGAGATCTTGAAATTAATAAAAATATTGTCTATAGAAATGTAAAGGAAGTAGATGCTGATGGTGGTTATTCTAAATATACATATGTTGGACTCGATGATTATGGCAGCCCAGCCTCTTTTACATATTTAGATGATGTGAATAACAGAGGTCTTTTAATAAGTAAAGAAATGTATAATTCGGATAATCAAAAAATTGCATCCGAAAATCATGAATATGACTTTGAAGATCTTGATGTTGATCCATTTCATATAGAAATTCTTGGAAATTTAAAATCAGTTCAGCCTATTTATGTAAAAAAACATACCATAACCGACACTATGTTTTTTCCACAAAACCGATCAGTAACTTCTTCTGTAGAAACTTTGGTCAACAAGAATGATTTTAATGCAGAATATACAAAAGCATCTAATGCTGATGGTACTATTACCGAAACATATTATGATTATCCGTATAGCAAACAGATTACTAAATTGCTTAATAAAAATATTTACAAAAACCTCATTGAGACTAAAACTGTTTTAAACGGCAAAACCATATCAAGAACTGAGACGAAGTACGATAATGCAGCCAATCTATTTCCAAGCTCGGTGGTTTCCTATGATTTGCAGAGTACAGCTTCTACGGAAGTTACTTACGATCAATATGACACCAATGGCAATCTTCAGCAGTACACGACAAAAGATGGCATTTCAACAGCTATTATCTGGGGGTATAACAATACGCAACCTATTGCAAAGATTGTTGGAGCTACCTATGCCCAGGTAAGCGGTTTAGTCGCGACTATCATCTCGGCTTCTAACCTGGATGCCTCAGCAGTTCCAAACAATGACGAATCCGCTCTTTTAACAACTATGGATAACCTCAGAAAAGATCCGTCTATGTCAAATTACCAGGTAACCACGTATACCTATGATCCATTGATTGGAGTCAGAAGCATTACCCCTCCATCAGGAATCAGGGAAGTGTACATTTATGATGCTGCCAACAGATTGAAAGAAATCAGAGAAAATTCCGCTACCGGCAAACTGTTAAAAGAATTCAAGTACAACTACAAAAACTAAGACTGATGAAAAAAATATTAATTCCAATTGGCGCTTTGCTCGTGTCAGGTGTATCCCATGCCCAGCTGAGCAATACGGAAAACTACGTCTATACAAAAACCTATTTAGATTATACTGGAACCACCGCTGCCAAAACTGCAGAAACCGTTCAGTATTTCGACGGTCTGGGAAGACCCAAGCAGGTAGTGAATGTAAAAGCTTCCCCAACAGGGAAAGATGTGGTAACTCATATCGAATACGATGGTTTCGGAAGACAGGTGAAAGATTATCTCCCGGTTCCCCAACAGGGAACACAGAATGGAGGCATTTACACCTCTCCGCTGAGCAATGCCACCCAGCCAACGCTTTACGGTCCGGAGAAAATCTTTTCGGAGAAAATTCTGGAGAGTTCACCTTTAGACAGGATCTTACAGCAGAAACAGGTGGGCAATGCGTGGAATGATAAACCCGTACAGTTTGAATATTCGGCCAACATTGGCAATGATGTGTATCATTTTGTCACCACCACTATCTGGGAAAACGGAGCTACAAAATCCAGCGTGAGCTTATCTTCAACCCCAGCCTACGCTGCCAATCAGCTCTACAGGAATGCCGTTATCGACGAAGACGGGAATAAAACCTACGAGTATAAAAATGGTGAAGGGCAAACACTTTTGGTGAGAAAAATGATTTCCGATACAGAATATGCCGACACCTATTATGTATACAATGAGTACAACCAGCTGGCCTTTGTAATCCCGCCAAAAGCAGTGAATCAGACTATTACCGAAACCTTGCTCAATGATCTTTGTTATCAATATCGTTACGATGGCAGGAACCGATTGGTAGAAAAAAAGCTTCCGGGCAAAGGATGGGAATATATGCTCTATGATAAGCAGGACAGGCTGGTTGCAACCCAAGACACTGTTATGAAAGAAAAAGGGCAATGGCTCTACACTAAATATGACCAATTTGGAAGAGTGGCCATTACAGGAATTGGAACAGGATATCAGCGAAGTGTGGAACAAGGTTCCGTTGATAGTTTCGGATCAAATAATGTAACTCGGATCAACACTCCGTTTTTTAACAGGCAGGGGATTGATGTATATTATAATAATCCGGACGGAAGCTACCCTAATTCTTCCAACTGGGTAACTTTGTTATCTTTAAATTATTATGATACTTACCCGGGATACAGTTTTAACCCATCTTTCCCGACAAGTATTTTAGGAGAACCCACCCTTACCGAAACTCCAACTGCGGAAGGATTAAGCACAAAGAGCCTCCCGGTGATGAGTTTGGTGAAAAACATTGAGGATGATAACTGGACGAAAAATTACACCTACTACGACAAAAAAGGAAGAGCCATCGGAAGTTATTCGATCAACCATTTGGGAGGCCGTACCCAGGTGGAATCCAAATTGGATTTTGCAGGGGTGGTTCAGCAGAGCATTATCCGTCACAAGAGGCTGAATACAAATGCCGATAAAGTGATTACCGAAAACTTTACGTATGATACGCAAAACAGATTATTGACTCATACCCATCAGGTAGCCAGCAACCCTGTGGAATATTTAGCGCAGAATACGTATAATGAGCTTTCCCAGCTTTACGGAAAAAAAGTTGGGGGAATATCTCCTTCCGCTCCGTTGCAGGATATCAGCTATAGCTATAATATCCGGGGGTGGATGACCAAAATTAATGATCCTTCTAATCTTAGTGGAAAACTCTTCGGATACGAAATGAAATATCAGAATCCAATTGATGGAGCCAGTACAGCAAAGTTTAATGGAAACATCTCTGAAATAGATTGGAAAACAAATCAAGACGGTATAGTGAGGAGATATAGCTATTATTATGATTCTTTAAATAGACTTAATTTTGCACAATATGTTAAACCGTACTCAACTGTTACTCAAACTGACTCATATAATGAATGGGCAACTTATGATTTAAATGGAAATATCAAAACAATGGGGAGATATGGCCAACAGGATAGTGATCAGGCTATACTTATAGACTATCTACAGTATACATATTCTGGAAACAAACTTCTTTCTGTAACAGATTCGTCACAGAATAGTTTTGGATATCCTTTAGGTGGAAACACAATGTCTTATGATGCCAATGGGAACATGACCAATCATTTGGATAAAGGAATCAGTTCAATCACATACAATTATCTCAATCTTCCTTCAGCAGTTGCAGGTGGTGGGGGAAGATCAAACTTTGGGATATCGTACCTTTACAGAGCGGATGGCAGCAAATTAAGAAAACTTTCCACCAATACTTCCTCTAGCACGACAACAGATTATCTGGATGGATTTCAATATACTACCTTAACTGATCTATGTTTTGGATGTCCCGGGCCTGTTGCAGAATTGCAATTTGTTCCAACCTCTGAAGGGTATTTTGATTTCATTAAAAATAAGTATATTTACAATTATGTTGACCATTTGGGAAATGTACGCGTTAGTTACAATAAAAATGCAGCAGGTACAGGATTAGAGATCATTGAAGAGAACAATTATTATCCTTTTGGGTTAAAGCATGGAGGCTATAATGCACTGGCAGGAAATTCCGCCTATCAGTATAAGTACAACGGTAAGGAACTTCAGGAGACGGGAATGTATGATTATGGAGCAAGATTCTATATGCCGGATATTGGTAGATGGGGTGTTGTTGACCCGCTCGCGGAGAAGATGACAAGACATAGTCCTTATAATTATGCGTTTAATAATCCGATAAGATTTATTGATCCTGATGGAAGACAAACTGAAGATATCGTCTTACGGGGTAAGGATAAAAAAGAATGGAGAATTGAAACAGCTGGAGAAGATAAAATTATAAATGTTCCTTTAAATCTTAAGGAAAATAAAACCATAGATATTGGAGCAAAAGATGTTGATGTCAATCGCTTTGCTATAGGTTATACCGTACAAGCGGATGTAGGAGCTAGCTTTGATGCAGGAGCAAATGCTGGCTTAGAAGTTTCTGTTGTTCAGTTTACAGATAAAACATATGGAGACTATAATTATGTTTATGCTGGAGGGCATTTGGGCTCCTCCGGAGGAGTGCAAGGAGGTCTTTCTGGTAGTGTTGGGGCTAGTCTTTTTGTTGCTTATAACAACTCTAAAAGAGCAATCGATCCAGCATCTTTTGAAGGGACAACTATATCAGCAGGAGGATCAGCTGATATAAAAGTGCTTGCAGGAGGAGGCGTTAGTGCCAGTCGTTTTTCAGGAACAGGAAATTGGACAGATAAAGGATGGTATGGATATTCCATAGGCGGAAACATAGGAGTAGGCGGGGCAGCTAATTTTGGATCTGGTAATCTTTCAGTTTCTAAAACATACTTGCTTAACCAAATGAAACCGACCTCAAAAAGAGGTATTTTAGATAGGGTTTTAAATGCCGGAAGTCCTATTGTTTCAGCTTTAATGAATCCTAACCCAAGAAATATATATCATGCTCCTCAATTTGATTAATAAAATTTATATGAAATATTTAAGATTTGTAATAATGTTTATTGTTTTCGCAGGAATGGTAATATATTTAAAAAAAACTGGAACAGAGGAATATGCTGAAAAAAATAAAGTTTTAAAAAACGGAGTTATATTTGAAGGAATTGTTACAGATATTAAAATATCTCGTAATCATAGTTTTGGTATATTAACCTTAAATATAGCTAATTCGAATGTTAAAAATTTTTCAAAAAAATTAGAAGCAGGAATATATCCTTATCAGATTAAAGACAAACAAGCTGAAATTTATTTACCTATATTTACAGAAAGACAAATTGGTGATAGTGTAAAGCTAATTTCTGATAAGGAAATTATTTATTATAATGGTAAAAAATCTAAAGATGAGGGAGAGGTGTATGTTATCACAAATCCTACAGATATAGATTTTGTAAAAGAGAATACTATGTTTAAATAAAAACTTCCCAATTTAGACTGCATCCAAAATTTTAAACAAAATTAAACAATTACAGGAAAGAGTTAGGTACTATACCTAGCTCTTTCCTTAGTTAAGTTTTATCATTATCCATTTGGATTAAACATGAAGGGTATAATGCATTGGCAGGAAATTCTTCGTACCAGTATAAGTATAACGGCAAGGAATTGCAGGAGAAGGGCATGTATGATTATGGCGCAAGATTTTATATGCCTGATATTGGAAGATGGGGATGGTTGACCCGCCGGCGGAGAAGATGAGAAGATGGTCAGTTTACACCTATGCTTACAACAATCCAATGCGTTTCGTTGACCCTGATGGAATGCAGAATGAGGATAAGATTAAGATTTTCAATAATGGTACTATAGAAAGAACAAAAGACGATAATGCCTATGATACTATTACAAACGAAGATGAGTCTAAGTCTATCCAAATTGCGCGGACAAATGTATCAGAATCAAATCCAACAGGAGATTCGCAAATAGGAAATATAAATACAATTCCATTAGAAGTACCTGGAATGGATGGTGTACCGGGAGGGACACAGTTTACATCTTTTCAAATTCAAAATTATGATGTAGCAACTCAAGTGTTTGAATTTGCATCACTTAATACAAATGTTGAATTTAGGCAAGAACAATTTTCTTTTTCCGATGAAGGCTCTACAAATATGATTACTACAAATGGTATGAAAAATTTAGTTTTGGGAGTTGGTGATGTTTTTGGAAAAGATTATACTTTTTCAGCGGGTCATAATGTAGGAAATTCTACTAAAATAGAGATGTCGCATTCTCACCCTGATGCAAATCCATTTTGGCCTTCAGGATTTAATAATCACGGAAAAGATAGTAATCCTACTTTTACCCCTGGTCTACCTTGGTATGACAGAAAATCAGCAACCGCTACAAATAATTATGTTTTTAGTAAATATCTGCATAATTTAAATGGTGGTGATTATATCAAGTATAATACACAAGGAGCAACATATACAAAAACAAAGAAATGAGATTTTTAAGACTTATATTAATATTTTTATTGATATCCTGCAAGGGACAGAACATAGAAGAGAAACGGGATAATTTAAAAAGAATTACCCAATCCTACATCGATTTTAAAAAGAGTATTGGAAAATTTGATACAGAAAATGATGTTATTTTGATAGGAGCAAATTCTATTGATAAGAATACTTATTGGCTGGATATTGTATTTGATAACAGCAACACTTTATATGGTATGGATTATAAAAATTTATATCAAATAGATAGACTAAAGGTTATAATATTTAAGGATTTGGATAAGAGTCAATTGTTGGAAAATCTTTTCGAAAAAATTCCTTATGAGAACCTTAATAAAGCAAAATATAGTATGACTTATGATTTAGTTCCTTTTCATACAGAACTTAATAATAAAAATGAAGTTTTATCAATAAAATCAAAGTACCCAATAAAAGATATACTGCCATTTTTAAGAAAAAATAAAGTAAAATTTTCAAAGGATTATATAGATTAATCTTAATAAAGCAACAAAGCCACTCATTGAGTGGCTTTGGTTATTTTACATCTTGTAATACGTTAGAAAGTGCATCTTTGCTCTTTAATGGTCTGGAAACTATTATCTAAGGAGGTACTTTTACCAACAGTGTAGTGGGTCTTGGGATCCTTTTAATCTGCCTAGCTGTATTGATTCCTATAAGCCGGGTAAAATTGTAGAGGTTAATAATTACTATCCTTTCGGGTTATTGCATAATTATACGGGGACCACACAGGATGCGTACCAGTACAAGTACAACGGTAAGGGACTTCAAGAGACTGGAATGTATGGTATGATTACGGAGCGAGTATGTATATGCCGGATATTGGACGATGGGGAGTCGTAGATCCGCTGGCGGAGAAGATGAGAAGATGGTCGCCTTATACATATGCATTTGATAATCCGATAAGGTTTATTGATCCCGATGGAATGGCTCCTACAGATGATCATTTTAACAAATATGGACGATACATCGGTACAGATAATAAAAAAACAAATAATGTTATTGTGCATACTAATAGTTCTGCTACAAAATTATCTCAATTAAAAGGTAACACAGGAGCTTTAAAAGTATCCGCGTTAGATTATAACAGTCGAGGAACAATAAAAGCTGTATCAAATATTTTAACACATTATGGAAATGAAAAAGGGATATCCGGACAAGTTCTCGTTAAAGAGTTGGGTCAAAATACGCTTGGTCATTACGGCCCATCTTCAAAAAACATTTTCTTTAATAGTATAAAACTTGATAATGGAACATTTAACAATGCTTATAATATTAGATCTGTGCTTGATCATGAAGGAGGAAGTCTTGGACATAAAAATGAAAAAATAACGGGAGCTTATACTTTCGAGAAACATTCTGAAGTATATTTATATCAAGCTATAAATTCAGACTTTGGAAGAACTTCAATGGATTTTAGATTTGGACAAGCTGGTTCATTTGTCAATCACGTGTTGAATGCTAATAATAAAGAAGCTTCTTATGGTAAAGATTTTAATAATCTTTTAGAAAGGTTTAATAACGAAAATTCTGGTGGTGTCAATGTTTCTGTTAGCACAGCAGGTAATGGTGCAACAATAACAACAACTATAGGTAATATTACAAGGACTAGTAACTATGAAGATCTTAAGAACCCTGAAAATTAATTTATTTTTAACGCTATTACTTCTTTCGTGCCAAGGCGAAAAAAAAGAATTAATATCACTCTTTTCTGGAATACAGGGAAAGAAATGGAATTATTATTCTATTGATGGACAGCATGACTTTTATCCGTATAGAGTATATGAATTTTTTCCTAATGGTAATGAGTATCAATACATCAATGTGAGATCAACAGGAAAGCTTGAGAAAATTCCAAAAGATGATTTATATAACCCTGAGAAATGGTCTATAATAAATGATTCGATTGTAAGTATTGAATCCAAAAAAAATCTTACTACAGGATATTTTATTAAGCAAAATAGAAAGATTCTTTATAAAAGTCGAGATACTATTATTTTGCAGGCTACTAAAAGCGAAGATTATAAAGGTATCATAATTTTAACAAAATATAAGTGATATCTTAACTATTTTAATTTGAAACGCTTTCTGGTGGTTTATAATATGAGAGCAGATAGGAAATGTACACAAATAACCCTCGCATTTTGCGAGGGTTATTGTTTTTATAGAGCTGCTACATTTTTATTAAATAAGTCTTTAAATTTTTTGGTGGTAAGTATTTTACCATAAGTATAAATAATTCATCCATTCACTATAATTATTTAAATTTACCGAAGAAGATTACTCAAAATGTCCAGATAACAGATTATGTGTACTGTGCAGACGGATTAAAAGTAAAGAAGTTCTTTAATGGCTTAGAAACCGATTACCTGGATGGCTTTCAGTATAAGTTTACTTACGGTTGGGAAGTTGAATCGGTACCGATGGAATGAAGCTGAGAATCATCCCTTCTCAAGGTTATTTCGACGGACTGAGAAAAAGGTATTTTTATAATTACTGTTTTTTAAGGCAGCCTCTTTCTTATCAATTCTAATTTTTAAAATAAGTAAATTTACAATTATGTTTGTAATTAAGTTATAATGATCTGTTTGAAAATATTATATAATTATATATCAAAAAAATCACAAATGTTATCAAATATTTTTTAAATCTGAATAGGCTTAAAATAATCAATCTACCATTTTTCTGTATGTCTGCTTCACTCATGAGTCAGCAAATTAATGATAAGTTAGTGTTTAATAATGAATTCATTTCAGATAAAAATCACCTTGTAACAAATAAACCTTAAGTTATTCAAACGATGAAATTGCCTTGACTTTCTATAATGTATTACAAGAAGCTGATCTATCTGTTCAGTATTATATTATAAATCCTGATTTAGGATATGTTGTCTCTTCAGAGAAACTAATGAAGGCATATCTTTTATCTTTGTAAAACTACGAACCCTAATAAATGAAACTTTTCTGAGTCTTCTGTTAGAGAACACGATAACATAGGCTAATGAAGAATCAACTGAAAAGGATTACTGTTTACTTATATTATTTGTTTATTTTCTACTTAATTATAAATTTTGAAATTTAGTTTCAATTTGAAATTTATGACTTCGATTTTTTTAATTAGTATTTTAATTATGGTATAAAATTAAATTAATAATATTTTATTAATACAATAAATTGCTAAGGATTATAATATATTTGCATACTTAATAACCTAATATGATATATAAAACTTTTCTTTTCTTTAGTTTCATTTTATCCTTTCCTGTTTATTCTCAATTAGCATATCTTCCTGATTATAGCTGGGGAGGAAGTTTCGGTGATGCAGAATTCGATTATGCAAACAAGGTTACCACAGACATATATGGTGATGCTATTGTTACAGGAAAATTTATAGGTCTTGTAGACTTTGACCTAACTGCATCTTCAACTAATCTTGGGAGCGCCGGACAACCTGCTATATCATTGGCTAAATATTCACCGGACGGATCATTAAAATGGGTAAAAAAAATTCAGTCCAATCCTACTTCTGATAACTCACCGCATATCAAATCTATTGCAACCGACTCTTCAGGTAATATCTATTTGGTAGGATATTTTTATGGAGTCGTTGATTTTGATCCCAGCCCCACAGCCACAAAAATGCTGGCAGCAGTTGGGGAAATAGGCGCTTTTATTGTAAAACTCGACAGGAATGGTATTTTAGTCTGGGCTGGAAGCATAGGAAGTGATCTCTCAACTTTCAGTGCAAATGGAGTTGCTGTCGACAGCCAGGATAATGTTTACATAACCGGTGGATTTTCAGGAGACGGAGATTTTGATATTACATCCGGTGTTTTCAACATGGCAAGTGGAAATGGCCAGGCAACTTTCATATTAAAATTAAATAAAGATTCGCAATTAATCTGGGGAAAAATAACTCAGGGAATAGGTGGCGATAGCGGAATATCTGTTGCTGTAGATTCTGCATCTAATGTTTTTATTACCGGGACTAATTCAGGGACTAATGATTTTGACCCAAGCCCGGGTGGAACATTTAATATTACTACTTTAACTTCGGGACAAGTCTATCTGTTAAAACTGGACAGTAATGGGAATTTTGTTAATGCAGGAGTAGTTTCAGCCTCCGTGCAAAGTCATCGATCCAGATCAACACAAGTAAAAATAGACGGGAATAACAATGTTATTATTGCGGGCTATTTCTCAGGCACATTAGATTTTGACTTTGGTACATCTGTTAATCAAATGACCCAGTCCGGTAATGTTCCTGTGTACGATGCCTTTGTTCTTAAAGTGGATAATAATTTAAATTATCTTTGGGCTGCAAAACTCGGAGCAGAGTTTGCTGATGGTATTAACGGGTTAGCCATTGATCAAAATGATAATATTTTGTCGACCGGTTTTTTTGAAGGAATCATTGTCAATGATTATACGGGAAGAGATGGCTCAGAAATTTTTATCTGGGCGCTTAGTCCTGCGGGAAATCAGATCGATCTCGAAGACTATGTCGGGCCAACCAATATCGATAAAGGAAATGATATTGCGGTTGATAAATCAGGAAATGTGTATCTGGTTGGCGAATTCATGGCAAGCCTGAAAGATATGACCATTTTCGATTATCAGTCTGTTGGCATGCTTGATGGTTTTGTAGTAAAACTTGGAAATGCCCCGGTTCAGCAACCTGCAAATATTCCGCCTACAGCAATAAATGATACATTTACTGCGGATGGAAACAGTTCAAGCACACATAATGTACTCGCAAATGATCTGGGACTTTCCGGTACAAATATTGTTAAAATTGTATCACAGCCGTTGCATGGAACTGTATCTATAAATGCTGCCGGAATGGTCACCTATACTCCTACAGCTTCAGCGTTGGGCACCGACAGTTTTAGTTATACAGTCGAAAACGGCAATGGATTGGTTTCAAACGTAGCCGTTGTAAACCTTACAAATGTGAATTTAGGGACAGAAGAAATAGCATCCGACCACGAGCTTAAACTTTATCCTAACCCTGCAGTTAATGTAGTTTCCATAAGTTCTGCATTAAAAATAACCTCAATTGAGGTCTTTGAAATTTCAGGGAAGAAAATTTTCAGTGTTAAAAATGTACATAGTATTGATGTTTCATCTCTGATTTCAGGCATGTATGTATTGATTGCTGAAACAAATGATGGAAAGCGTTTCAAAAAAACATTCATTAAAAAATAATTACAATTAAAGCTAATTTTCCATATTATGTGAGTAGTAATTTATAGGCTATTTAAGAAGTCAATACCTTGAGCATAATCTCTAGCCCGCATCTTGATAAAATAAAGTACCACCGTAATGCTAATAGAACTCAAAAATTTTAGATTCCACATACAAAGGAAATTGTGTTTCAAAAAACAAAAGTAATCCTAAACGATCGTATTCTGAAAAGCAATTATCGAAAGGCCGGAAGCAATGGGATTTTAAAATAAGAAAAGCTGCTTTATAAGCAGCTTTTCTTATTTTATTAAATGAACCTATAATTATTTCTTCGCTTTTACATCCACAGCGATCTCAATATCCTTGCTGATCATCCATTCTGCAGGATCGGCTTCGGAAGTCCCGAACTTAATTCCCCAGTCTGCCCTGTTTACCGTAAACTTTGCCTGAATAGAAGCAGAATTTTCTGTTACGTCAACTTTAGCCGGGAACGTTACATTCATTGTTTTTCCGGATAACGTAAGATTTCCGCTTACCGTTTTATTGGCTCCGGCAACAGCATCTGCAGACGCATTCTTAAGATCCGTTACACTTGTAATTTTGAAATCCGAAGTAGGATTCTTTGTCGTGTCGAAGAAATCGGGATTTTTAAGGTGCGCTTCAAGATCTGCAGGTTTTTTATCCTTTTCCGTCACGGAAGCAGGATCTACCTTGATTGAATTCATATCGATTACAAAATTTCCTGCAGCAAGCTGTCCTCCTTCAATACTCAAATCTCCGGATTGTATATGAAGAGTCCCCCAGCGCGGAGCCAGTCCCCCTTTATGGAAAGCCTTCCAGTTTACTACAGAAGCTGCCGTATCTACAGCCAGCATCTCCCCTTTGCTTTCCGCTACCGTCTGTTCCTGCGCCGTAGCTGCATTTTCAGCAGATTTTTCCTTAGTACATGAAGCGGCAAAGAGCCCTACTCCTACCAATGCAATAACACTCAATTTTTTCATATTGTCAATTGTTTTAAAAGTTTATTATTCATACCGAAACATTAAAAATTATATTTCCGGATTTTAATTTTTCAAAAATAGAAAAACTTATCTATGGTACCTCTTACCATACATCAATAAATTTAATCCTAATGTAGGAATCCGCTATAGATATTAAATTTTCTCCATTAAAAACCGTTTCAATCAATCATGTTTTCTAAGAAAGACAAAACAAGTTATTGTTGTTTCGTCCTTTTAAATCATGTAAATTTGCACTCTAATATTCAATGAAATTCAGATTTATGACAAAAAAGATTCTCTATCTGCTATGTATATTTGCAGCTTTAGGCAGTTTAGGAGCACAAGACAAGGCAGAAAAAGCACTCGAAACCTTCTCAGAAAAATATCCCCAGGAAAAAATACACTTAATTTTCAATAAAAACAGCTATATCGCAGGAGAAAATATTTGGTTTAAATCTTTTGTCTTTGATGGCTATAACCTCTCCCCCATTTCCACATCCATGTTTGTGGAGTTGTACGACAGCAATAAAACCCAGATCGCCAAAGAAATCCTTCCCCTTCTTAACGGACAGGGCAGCGGAAGCTTTATGTTGTCCGAAAATTTAAAAGAAGGGATCTATTATATCAGAGCTTATACGGCGTGGATGTCTAATTTCAGTGAAGATTTTCAGGCATTACAGCAAATTGTAGTCTATAATCCTTCGTCCCCGGAGAAACTTGTTTTGGATGACGCTTCAAAATGGACAGCCTCTGTTTTTCCCGAAAGCGGAACTTTTATAGATGGTATCAATACAAAATTCGCAGTTCGGTTACATTCAAAAGGCATTACCCCGTCAGACTGGAACGGATATGTTATTAACGCAGAAAAACCTGACGTTAAAATAACCTCCTTTAAAGGCTTTGATCAAAATGTAGGAACCTTTTCTCTGACACCGAAAACAGGTGTGAAATACCAGGTAGTTTTATCTGATTCTAAAGGAAACAGGCAGGTCGTAGATCTGCCGTATGTTGCAGATTCAGGAATAAACCTTCAGGTTTCAACAGGCAATGATGCCGTAAAATTTTCCGTAAAATCAAAAAACATTGCCCCCGGAACAGTATATAAAGTGATCGGGACAATCGGTAACCAGATGGTTTTTAAGATCAATTCAGACAAAATTCTTGAGAAAACGTATTCCATCCCCGCAGAGCAGCTTATTAACGGAATTCTCCAGCTTACAGTGTTCGATGAAAAAGAAAGTATCATAGCCCGGAGGCTTACCTTCGTTCAGCCCGGAATGTTAAAAATCAAAAAACCGGTACTGCAGTCTATGCAGCTTAACGAATCTCCCCGAGCATCAAACTCTTTCAACATCAACCCGGAGCAGAATAACAATGCTTATACCGTAGTGGTATTGGATGGCAGTTCAGAAAATTCTGAAGATGAAAACAGTTTTTTAAGTACATTATGGCTTACAGGCGATATTACATCCAAAATATATACTCCATCCCAATATTTTACAACAAACCGTAACAACGAGGCACTTGATGCTCTTTTGATTTCAGAAACATGGAAAAGATTCGACTGGCGCAACATTATGTCCGGCACGTTTCCTATCATCAGCTACCAGCCGCAGCCCTATATTTCTTATAAAGGAAAAGTATCGGTACAAGGCAAACCAGCATCAAATACAGAGTTAAACCTGATGTTTGAAATTCCGGAATACGGAACAAAACTGTTTCAGGTAAAAACAGACGACAAAGGATTCTTTACCGTGAAAGGGCTGATCTTTGAAGACACCATTAAATTTTCATATCAACTGAATGATCCCAAAATACCCAAAGAACAGGTTCAGGTGATTTTCCAGCCCGATTATTCATTTGTTCCATTAAAAAAAACGCTTCCCGAAAGTAATTATACCCTTGTTCAACGCCAAAGTGATGATCAGCTCTCTGAGCCGGTTAAAAGATATTTAGCAACCAAAAAAACACAGGCCAATATCTACGAAAAAGCAACACTTATTGAAGAAGTAAAATTAAAAGCCAGGAAAAAGGATAAAACAAAAGAACTTAACGAAAAGCTGAGCAGCCCAATGTTCAAAAGTATGAACGAAACCATCTTTGATCTGGTGAATGAAAACAATTCGGCACAGGCCTCTATGAATATTTTAAGCTGGCTGCAGGGAAGAGTTGCGGGGCTGACCATAGAATCCAGCATGGGAAGTTATTTCCCGAAATTACGTGGATCCAACATAAATGTATATCTGGATGAAATGAAGGTCGATCCATCACAGATCAGCTCACTTCCGGTATCTGATATTGCCATGGTAAAAGTGATCAGAGGGTATTTTGCAGGAGGATTCGGTGGCGGAAACGGTGCGATCGCAATTTACACACGCCGCGGCGGAATCACAGGATCTGTAGACAACACTTCTGCGCCAACACACCTGAAACAGACCGTACTTCACGGATTCGATAAAGAAGCACCTTTTGTGAAACCTGATTACAGCGATCAAAACTTCAGCACGATCTCTAAAGATGTAAGGACCACGCTCTACTGGAATCCATACGTAGAAGCTGAGACAAAAGATCAAACCGGAATACAGTTCTTCAATAATGATGATGCGAAAAGCTTTAAAATTATCATAATAGGATTCGATGAAAAAGACCTTGTTCCAATTTATTATAATGAAATTGTTAAATAGAAAACCAAATGAAAACAGTACCAATCGTACTGTTTTTTTTATGTTTAAAATAATATCAGAATGGCTCCTAAAAGTCTTGAAATATTTCAAAGGACGTAAAAAAATCAAAGATTTTTAAAACTTATGTGTTCTAAAGTTTGCGCAAAGCTTTATCCTCAAATCTAATTTGACTTATGTGTTTAAAAAGCTTTTGTATATGTACAAATGTTTAAGCAGACTTTACAATACATTCCTCTTTTGTAAAAAAGTCTGTATTTTAGCCGTTTAAATTTTAAAATGAACGCAACCCGTTATATACAGCAGATTCTTGACATTCCGGAAAAAAATATTACCCCTACCCTTCAGCTGTTGGCTGAAGACTGTACCATTCCCTTTATTGCCCGTTACCGTAAAGACAGAACCGGAAACCTCGATGAGACACAGATTGAGCAGATCTCAAAAATCAGCAGGCAGTTTGAAGAGATTATAAAAAGAAAAGAAACCATTCTGAAGGCTATTGACGAGCAAAATGCCCTGTCACCAGAATTAAAACAAAGAATCGAAGAAAGCTTCGATATGCAGGAGCTTGAAGATTTGTACCTGCCTTTTAAAAAAAGAAAAAAAACAAAAGCAGATGCTGCAAAGGAAAAAGGACTGGAACCTTTAGCTAAAATCATTATGAGCCAGAAAGCTCAGGACCTGCAGTTATTAGCCTCAAAATACCTTAATGACAAGGTAAGCACCGAAGAAGAGGCACTTCAGGGCGCCAGAGATATCATGGCCGAATGGATCAACGAGAACATGTACGTCCGCAAAAACCTCCGAAGAATATTCCAGAGGAAAGCTGTGATTACTTCAAAGGTCGTAAAAGCAAAGCAGGAAGAAGAGGATGCAAAAAAATTCTCCCAGTATTTTGAATGGGAAGAAAATCTAAGCAGGACGCCCTCCCATCGTCTTTTGGCCATGTTACGGGCAGAATCGGAAGGTTTTGTGAGAACGAATGTCGGGATCGACAAAGATGAGGCAATTGAATTCATAGAAAATGCAGTTATCAAATCCAATAACGAAACGGCAGAGCAAATTGCACTGGCCATAAAAGACAGCTACAAACGTTTGCTGGAACCTGCCATCTCGAATGAAACACTACAGGAAGCCAAAGAAAGAGCAGACAAAAAAGCCATCGAAATTTTCTCCGAAAACCTCACTCAGCTGCTTCTTGCACCACCTTTGGGAGAAAAAAGGATTCTTGCCATAGATCCGGGATACAGAAGCGGCTGCAAAGTCGTATGCCTGGATGAAAAAGGTGATCTGCTGCATAACGAAACCATCTATCCTCACGCGCCGCAAAACGAATCGGGTATGGCTATGAAGAAAATTCGCTCCATGGTCAATGCCTATAACATCGAAGCCATCTCCATCGGAAACGGAACCGCAAGCCGTGAAACGGAATTTTTCATTAAAAAAATTGCTTTTGACAAACCTTTACAGGTTTTTGTGGTTTCTGAAGCCGGAGCTTCTGTATATTCCGCAAGTAAGATTGCTAGGGAAGAATTCCCGTCATATGATGTAACCGTTCGCGGAGCAGTTTCTATCGGAAGAAGACTATCAGATCCTCTGGCCGAACTTGTGAAAATTGATGCGAAATCCATCGGAGTCGGACAATACCAGCATGATGTAGACCAGACTCAACTGAAAAACGAACTGGATTCTACCGTTATGAAATGCGTAAACGCTGTCGGAATCAACCTTAATACGGCCAGCAAATCTTTATTGAGCTATGTCTCCGGAATCGGTGAAAAAATGGCAGAGAATATTGTTAGTTACCGTGCAGAAAACGGAGCTTTCGAAGACAGGAAACAGCTTAAAAAAGTTCCACGGGTAGGTGAAAAAGCCTTTCAGCAGGCTGCCGCTTTTGTGAGAGTAAGCAATTCTAAAAATCCGTTGGACAATTCTGCCGTGCATCCCGAAGCCTACGGAATTGTTGAAAAAATGGCGAAGGATTTAGGAATCAAAACCCACGAGCTGATTGCCAATAAAGAAAAAATAGCACAGATCAGTCCTGAGAAATATATCACGGAAGATATCGGAATTTTAAGCATCCGGGATATTTTAAAAGAACTTGAAAAACCAGGATTAGATCCGCGAAAAGCCGCCAAAGTTTTTGAATTCGATCCGAATGTGAAAAAGATTACTGATCTGAAGATCGGGATGATCCTTCCGGGAATCGTTAATAATATTACCGCCTTCGGATGCTTTGTAGATCTGGGCATTAAAGAAAGCGGACTGGTACATATTTCCCAGCTGAAAGACGGGTTTGTCTCCGATGTGAATGAAGTCGTAAAACTGCATCAGCACGTTCAGGTAAAGGTTACGGATGTGGATGAAGCAAGGAAAAGAATACAGCTGAGTATGATACTGTAAGAATTTATCGTGAAAATATCAGAAATTAAAGAAAGAAAAGTAATTCACAGACCGACTCTCGATTTTGACAGGTTCGGCAAAAGAATCTATCATGCTTACGAGTATTATCTTCCTTATAATCCCGGATTCAAAGGAATGAGACCCAGAGATTATTTGCTAAATGGATAGATATGGCCTTGTTTGTTTCACTTTTTTATTATTTATTCCATGAAAGGCTCATCATAAGTATTGCATTATCCGTTCCCGTTGTTATCTTTTCAGGGGCAATAACGGAATATTATTTTGGAACTACGTTAGGAAAAAAATTATTCAGAATGAAAGTAATTGATGATGAAGGAAATCATCCTGCTTTTCTTCATTCTTTAAAAAGAAATGTGCTGTGTCTGGCAAATCTATATCCCGTTTTTACAGAATACACTTCAAATACTGTTACCATGGGACGAAGACGGGGAACACAAATGAATTTTAGGATGCATCTTAATAATACCATTTGCAAAACCTACATTGTAAAAGAGAGCAAAATGGAAGAGATAAGAAGTTTAATGGATGTTGAGCCGCCGGAAAATAAGAAGCTGCCTGGCTCAAATGATGATTTGATGTGATGCTGTTATATTTCAGACCAATAATGGAGATAAAAACAAAGCCGGCTAAGTGAGCCGGCTTCATTATTATTTTTTAGATTCTTCAACAGAAACTTTTCTGAAATCCTTGAAAAGCTTGCTTAGTTCCAAAGCTGATTTACGAGCTCTTGTACCCGCTGCTTTGTTTCCTTTTTCTGCCTGTTGGTTTGCTTCAGTTGTGAAAGCTTCAAATTCCGCGTTGATTTTTTCAATTAATTCTTTCATTATTTTTAAAATTTAGGCTGCAAATATATGTTTTATCACTATTCCAGCCTAATACAGACGAAAAAATTTGTAATAATTAATCAAATTTAACCTGTCGTCTTTGCTTTTAATTTATTTTTTAAATCAAAATATACTTTTTAGTGTTTTTCATACGGTATTCAACGATCCGTTTTGCCTGTTCGCCGAAATCATTATCATTTAATCACGATTCCTGCGGAACTTTACATCAGGAAAAGAGCAATAGTGCTCATACAACTTTAAATAATTCACATCATGGAAGCAAAAATCGGACTTACAGAAAAAAATGCAGACGCCGTTGCTACAGAATTGGCAAAATTACTCGCAGATGAATTCGTGCTGTACACCAAAACAAGAAATGCCCACTGGAATGTGACCGGAGATAATTTCCATGCGATGCACATTTTCTTTGAAAAACAGTACAATCAGCTGGAAGATCTCATTGACAGCGTTGCAGAACGTATTCGAAAAATAGGTCACTACGCTCCTGCCACCATGAAAGCATATCTTGAACTCACTCATCTAACCGAGTACAGCGACAGGACCAATGACGGCCTGGGTTATATGAAAGATCTGCTCAGCGACCACGAAAGCATCATCGACTTTCTCCGCGGAAACATAACTCCTTTTGCAGAAAAATACAGAGATTACGGTAGCAGCGACTTTATTACAGGACTCATGGAAACTCACGAAGAAATGGCCTGGATGATCCGTTCCTATTTCAGATAAGCGATGATCCTGAACATAAAATAAAAAAGGAATAAGTATATTTGTGTAGATCATAATAAACTGTTCCTATGAAAGCATTAATCGTTGATGACAATGATATTGCGAGAATGACTTTGGCGCATCTCGCAAAACAGATTCCTCATCTTACAATTGTCCGGGAATATTCCAGTGCTGTGGAAGCTTATCTCCATCTTCAGAACGATCCTGTAGATCTTTTGTTTCTGGACATTGAAATGCCGGAAATGACGGGGATTGAACTGACAAAAAATCTTTCAGGGAAAGATACCATCATCATCTTTACCTCTTCTAAAAAAGAGTATGCGCTGGAAGCTTTTGAGCTTAATATCGCAGATTATCTCCTGAAGCCGGTAACTCCTGCAAGATTTTTACAGGCGGTAGGCAAAGCTCAGGCCGTTCTTGAGAGCAGAAAAGAAAACATACAGGTTGGTAAAGATGAGTTTCTGTTTGTGCGGGACTCCAATATTACACGGCGATTAAAGCTTGACGATATTTTCTATGCAGAAGCAATGGGCGATTATGTAAAATTTTTCACCAAAGAAAAAGCATACGTGATTCACGGTACTATGAAAGCTGCAGAAGAACGTCTCCCGAAAGACATTTTTATCCGGGTGCACCGTTCCTACATTATTTCTGTCGGGAAAATTGATACGCTTCAGGACGGCGGGATCATGATCAACGGAAAGTTCATTCCCGTAGCCGATGCTTACCGAAAAGCGCTCAATACAAGAATGAATGTTTTCTAAGGTTTTATTGCAAACTACTTAGCCCGGCCTGAATCCATTGCTTAAAACAGTCATCATTTTATAACTTATTATGATAAAGGTAAAGTCCGTAATGGGCAATAAAAGATTTCGCAATTTCATCATACTCAGCTTTATTGCGGGAAGCATATTGCTGATCGCCGTGCAGGTCAATTCGGCGAGAAATACTGAAGCCCTTATAAAGAACAACAATACACTCCTGAATGAGCTGCGTTCCAGCAATCATCTCAGAGAGATCGACCGCGATATTCTGAGCGTTGAAAGCCGCATCAGGGCTTCTATTGCTACCAACGACACCACCCATCTTGAAGGAATCGATAAGAAAATCAACGAAATCGAAAACTTTCTTGATTCACTTTCAAAAGACAATGCGGATGCTGAAGAAGAGCAGCTAATCCACAGGCTCAGCGTGCTTGCCATGGAAAAAAAGAATACCAAAGAAAGACTGCTTCACCGGTATCTCACCGTGGGAAATATGGATGATAATACATCCATTGCCAATCCGCGTGCGCGAAAAATCTCTAACGAGATTACCTCTATTACAGCGAAGATTTATGAGAGCCGCCGTCAGCATATGGTGACACTCAGCAGCAAAAGTGAAGAGATGGGCCGAAAAGCACGTTTTTATGATGCCGCTCTTCTTGCTTTACTGGTATTCAGCGGAGGTATTGTAGGCTTTCATATTCTAAGACAGTTCCGCAGACAATCGGTACTGATCGAAGAACTGGATATAGCAGAAAAAAAAGCATCGGTTGCGGCGCAGACCAAAGAAAATTTCCTGGCCAATATGAGCCATGAGATCCGTACGCCGCTGAGCGGCATCCTGGGATTCACAAATTTATTACAAAAAAGACCCTTGGACGAGACTTCTGCACAGTTTGTCACTTCCATCCAGCAGTCGGGAGAGAATTTAATGGCAATCATTAATGACATTCTTGATCTTTCTAAAATTGAAGCGGGAATGATGCGGATTACACCTGGAATATTCAGCATTAACGGATTGGTAGATTCTGTAAAAACGCTTTTCACCGAAAGAGTAAAAGAAAAGAAACTTACAATTTCCGGCACTATAGATTCTTCGATCCCTGACACGCTTATAGGAGATGCTACAAGACTTACCCAAATTATGGTAAACCTCATCGGGAATGCGGTAAAATTTACACAGCAGGGAAATATAAGCATTGAGGTATATAGGAAAGAACGTTCGGGAAGCATTGTTGTTTTAGGCTTTAAGATTTCTGATACCGGTATCGGAATTGAAAGAGAAAAGCTTGACGAGATTTTTGAGCGTTTCAATCAGGGTGAAGATTCCATCACACGAAATTATGGAGGTACCGGACTTGGACTTTCTATCGTAAAACAGCTGATACTCCTGCAGCACGGAAATATCGAAGTAACGAGTGAACAGGGAAAAGGAACCACATTTCATTTTTATATTCCCTATACCGTTGCCGATGAGCAGCTCAAAACCACAGTTCCGGTGGACACAGATTACTTTAAAGACCGCTCAAATATCCCTTTGCGGGTGCTGGTTGTAGATGACAATGCCATTAACCAGAGCCTTATGAGCCATCTTCTCCTCCAGTGGAACATTGATTTTGATATTGTATCAAACGGGTTGGAAGCCGTAGATTATCTCAAAAATAATTCCAGCGACCTCGTACTGATGGATATACAGATGCCAAAAATGGACGGCTATACCGCTACCCAACAGATCCGTGAAGTGCTGAAGCTGGATATTCCGATTATTGCTATGACCGCTCACGCATTGGCCGGAGAAAGAGAGAAATGTTTAAGCCGTGGAATGAACGAATATATTTCCAAACCTATTAATGAAGAAGAACTTTTCAGAATTATTTCAGGGTTCGGATTTGAAAGAAAAGAAAAGGAAAATGTAAGTCAGGAAACTTACCTTCCCGATTATAATTATATCAATCTCACCTATATGAAGTCGGTAAGCGGTGGCGACAAAAATTTTGAGCATCTCGTAACCCTACAGTTTACGGAAAAAATTCCGCAGCACCTGGAAGAACTTTTGCTCGCTTATCAGAATAAAGATTTTGTTACCTTAAAACTGCGTGCGCATGATCTGAAATCCAGTGTTGCCATTATGGGACTTCTTCCTTTACTCGAAGAAAAGCTGGATATCCTAGAAAAACCTTCGGAAGATCACGATATACTAAAACAGGCTCTTGATGAAGTAAAAAATATACTAACACAGTCCCTTGCAGAAGCAGCAAATTTATTAACATCACAAAATAATTAGAAGAAAATGAACTTATTTTCACCGTTATACTTACGCAGCCTCACGCTGAAAAACAGGATCGTAGTATCTCCCATGCAGCAATACAGTGCCATCAACGGAATTCCCGGAAACTGGCATCTCGTACATCTGGGAAGCCGTGCCGTAGGTGGTGCCGGACTGATCCTTACCGAATGTACCGCCGTCTCCCCCGAAGGACTTGCCACCCTGAATGATGTCGGCATCTGGAATGACGAACAGAAAACCGCATGGAAGAATATCGTGGATTTTGTGCATGAACAGAATACTAAAATAGGAATACAGCTCTGGCATTCCGGTGGTAAAGGCAGCCTGAGACATCCCAACGAGAGAATGAAACCACTGAATGATGAGGAAGGCGGATGGACGGTAAAGTCATCTTCTGCTACCGAGATCAACGGCGTTGTTCCTAAAGAACTGACTGTTGAAGAGATTCATGAACTTACCAAAAAGTTTGCTGACGCAGCAGTACGTGCTGTTGAAGCAGGGTTTGATACCATTGAACTTCATGCAGGGCATGGCTATCTTTTTCATCAGTTTTATTCTGCGGTGATTAATAAAAGAGAAGACGAGTATGGCGGAAGCTTTGAAAACAGGATCCGGTTTTTAATTGAAACGGTTCGTGAAGTAAGAAAAGTCATTCCTGAAATCATGCCTCTTCTGGTAAGAATTTCGGCAGTAGACTATATTGATACACCGGAAGGATGGACCTTGGAAAACAGTATAGCACTTTCGGAAATTTTAAAAGAAAACGGAGTAGATCTTATCACCGCTTCCGGTGGTGGCTTCACCAACGTCAGTAAGGACAAAGTTTTTCCGGGATACCAGGTTCCTTTTGCTGCAGCGATAAAAGAGAAAACCGGGATTCTTACCGGTGCTGTCGGCATGATTACGGAAGCGCATCAGGCTAATGAAATCATTACTTCTGAAAAGGCAGATCTGGTAATTATTGCCAGAGAACATTTAAGGGATCCGTATTTTGCGATTCATTCTGCGAAAAAATTAGGTATTGAAACCGAAATTCCGTGGCAATATCAGAGGGCTTTTTAATTTAACAGATAGAAATTAAAATTGATTATTGTCATCAACGTTCGCTTTTCGAAATACCGGATTCAATGCACAACAGTATATTAATAAGTACATATGGAAGATCAGGGTGCGTCTGTAGTGATTACCCATCATATTCTGGACGGAAAACAAAAAGAATACGAAAGCTGGCTGGACGAAATTATTCCCCAGACCAAACATTCAGAAGGTTTCATAGACCTGCAGATCGTAAGGCCAATTCCCGGTCTTACCTTTGTGTATACGGTGATTATCCGTTTCAACACGATTACTCATCTGAAAAACTGGATGGAATCTGACAACAGAAAAAGTCTTATTGAAAAAGCTTCTCCTTTATTCCGGAAAAATGACAATTATGAGATCAGATCCGGACTGGATTTTCTTTTTACTTCAGAAAGCTCTACCGGCAAAGCGCCTGTAAGATGGAAACAATTCCTTGTGACATGGTCTGCCATCTATCCTTTATCTTTAATCATTCCACTTATACTCCTTCCCTTGCTTAAAATATTTGATATTCCTAAGAACCATTATTTTGAAGCATTGCTTATCTCAGGAGCTATTGTCTTTTTAATGGTATTTGCCGTGATGCCGGTGTATACAAGGCTGATCAGGAAATGGCTTTACAAGTAAGATATTTTATAAGTTTCGGCTTCCGGCTTCGCCGGAAGCCGAAACTATTTTTAAGATCTATTTTACTTTTGATTTCATTACACTTGTTTAGATTATAGAATTCTGTTGTGATTTAATTTGCCGTTTAGATTAAAATAGGTTTCTGTTTAATTTAATCCAGTATTTTTAAACTAAGCAGATTTTCTATTCTTATCTTATAGAAACTGGACGACTTTCGGATGATCATTTCCACCGAGTGTTTTTGCCTGTTTAACGAATAACATTATTAAATCTCAGGATTATGTGGTAGCTTTATCATAGAAAAAAACAAACAACCTGTCCAATCACTTTATAATTAATATAAAACCAACCAAAATGTTACAAAAGAATACCGTTGCTCCCGATTTTACCTTATTTGCAACACCAGATCAGAAAATCACATTGTCCGAATTCAAAGGACGGAATGTAATCCTTGCTTTTTATCCTGCAGACTGGAGCCCTGTATGCAGCGACCAGATGGCACTGTACAATGAAACGCTAAAGTTTTTCAAACAATATGATGCAGAGATTTTCGGAATTTCCGTAGACAGCAAATGGTGCCACATGGCTTTTTCACAATCAAGAAATTTACATTTTCCTTTACTGGCAGATTTTGAAGCCAAGGGAGAAATCGCAAAACAATACGGAGTATACAATGAGGAAGAAGGTGAATGCAACCGTGCGTTATTTGTTATTGATAAAGACGGGATCATAGCATGGAGCTACCTCTCACCTACCGCAGTAAATCCCGGAGCAGACGGTATTCTGGAAGCATTAGAAACCTTAAAAACAAAATAATATGTCACTAAAACCTTCAGTAAACAAAAACGACCACATTCAGGGTAATGCGAACGCCGAACTGGTCATCGTAGAATATGGCGATTATCAATGTCCGTATTGCGGAGCAGCGTATCCCGTTCTTAAAGAACTAATGGACGAATTTGGAAATCAGGTTCAGTTTGTCTTCAGAAATTTTCCGTTATCGGAGATGCATCAGTACGCAAGACCTGCCGCCATTGCAGCCGAAGCGGCCAATCTTCAGGGCAAATTCTGGGAAATGCATGATGCGATCTACGAAAATCAGCAATATCTGAACAAAGACCTTCTTCAGGAAATTGCGGAAAAATTAAACCTGAACATCAATCAATTTAAAAATGATATTGAAAGCAGCGAACTCGCAGAAAAAGTAGATTCGGATTTTGAAAGCGGAATAATCAGCGGAGTAAACGGTACGCCTTCCTTTTTCGTGAATGGAAAAAAATTCAATGGCGGTGCAGCAGATCTTCTCGAGCTGGTAAGAGAAAATGTCATTAATTAACATTTTTAAGCTTTGTTGAACGAAATTAAACTAGATTAACTTTCATCAGGTTCAACCTTTGTACATTTGCTAAAGAATCAGAGACAAACAATTTTACATCACAATATTAACAACATTAAAAATTAAACAAAATGAGTACACTTACATTAAAAGACGGAACAGAAATTTTTTACAAAGACCAGGGCGAAGGGCCGGTATTGATGTTTCACCATGGGTGGCCGCTATCTTCGGATGACTGGGACGCGCAGGTAATTTTCTTCTTAAAAAGAGGTTACAGAGTAGTCACCCACGACAGAAGAGGCCACGGAAGATCCAGCCAGAATATTTACAACCACACCATCGAGCAGTATGCTTCTGATGCGGCAGAACTGGTAGAGTTTTTAGATTTAAAAGACGTCGTACACATCGGTCACTCAACAGGTGGCGGTGAAGTGATAAGATACGTTAACAAATATGCCAATGGAAGAGCTAAAAAAGCAGTTTTAATCAGTGCTATTCCTCCGGTAATGGTAAAGAGTGAAAATAATCCTGACGGAGTTCCTATGGAAGTTTTCGACAACATCAGAGAACAGACGATGAACAACAGAAACCAGTTCTATTATGACCTGACGTTCCCTTTTTACGGTTACAACAGAGAAGGTGCCGATGTAAAAGACGGCATCCAGAGAAACTGGTGGAGACAGGGATTAATGGGTGGAATCGTAGCTCATTACGATGGAATTAAAGCATTCTCTGAAACAGATTTAACAGAAGATCTGAAAGCGGTTGACCTCCCGGTTTTGGTGCTTCACGGTGAAGATGACCAGATTGTACCTATTGAAAATTCAGCCATTAAGTCTGCAAAATTATTAAAGAATGGCAAGCTGATTACGTATCCAGGTTTCCCTCACGGAATGCCGACTACTGAGCATGAAACCATTAATAAAGATATCCTTGATTTTATTCAGGAGTAATTTTATATTTAAATAAATTTTTTCTGAAAGAGTGTTTCTGCTGATTCACTCTTTTTTCATGCAAAATTTTAATTAAAATTTCTGGTGCCGATGATTAAATTGTGTCAATTTATCGAAGAGTCTTCATAATATTACGGTATTCCGTATTTCTAATGCAGTTAATCAATTTTTATTTAACTGATAATTAATTAGTTAAAATTAAGTTCTGTTTTTTGCAATAATCATTTTGAATTTAATCATTAATCAAAAAAAATTACAACAATGAGTAAACTTACATTAAAAGACGGAACAGAAATTTTTTACAAAGACCAGGGCGAAGGGCCGGTATTGATGTTTCACCACGGATGGCCGCTGTCTTCGGATGACTGGGACGCGCAGGTAATTTTCTTCTTAAAGAAAGGTTACAGAGTAGTCACCCACGACAGAAGAGGCCACGGAAGATCCAGCCAGAATATTTACAATCATACGATCGAGCAGTATGCATCAGACGCTGCCGAGCTGGTAGAATTTTTAGATTTAAAAGACGTCGTACACATCGGTCACTCAACAGGTGGTGGCGAAGTGATAAGATACGTTAACAAATATGCCAACGGAAGAGCTAAAAAAGCAGTTTTAATCAGCGCTATTCCTCCGGTTATGGTAAAGAGTGAAAATAATCCTGACGGAGTTCCTATGGAAGTTTTCGACAACATCAGAGAACAGACAATGAACAACAGAAACCAGTTCTACTATGACCTGACGTTCCCTTTTTACGGTTACAACAGAGAAGGTGCCGATGTAAAAGACGGTATCCAGAGAAACTGGTGGAGACAGGGATTAATGGGTGGAATCGTAGCTCATTACGATGGAATTAAAGCATTCTCTGAAACAGATTTAACAGAAGATCTGAAAGCGGTTGATCTCCCGGTTTTGGTGCTTCACGGTGAAGATGACCAGATTGTACCGATTGAAAATTCTGCCATCAAGTCTGCAAAATTATTAAAGAATGGTAAATTGATTACGTATCCAGGTTTCCCACACGGAATGCCGACTACTGAGCATGAAACCATTAATAAAGATATCCTTGATTTTATTACAGCATAACTTAAAATCAGTGAGTCATTATTGATAAAACTTTAATTGCTTATTCTTAACACCAAATAATTTTTATGGAAAATTCAAATGCTGAATCATCGGTTTTTAATCCTGAAGATTTTTCTATTGTAAAACAAAGAGGTTTCGACGAATTGAAAGTTGGGGAAGTTTTCAGGGCGCCGAGCAGAACACTTACAGATGCACATGCTTCTGCCTTTCAGACTGTATCATGTGATAACCATCCTATTCATTACGATAAGGAATATGCGAAAAAATACGGACATGAAGCCCCGGTAGTACACGGATTACAGGTTTTAGCCTTTACCGCCCCTGGAGCCACATTGCTACCGCATTATTTCGGTAATGTTTTCGTCAGTTTTTTAGAACTGTCCTGCAGTTTTTTAAAGGAAGTTCATTCCGGAGATACTCTGTATTCTTCATTGACGATTACTGATCTTGAACCCAAAGGAGATCAGGGAATTGTAACAACGAAAGTAGCCGTTTATAATCAGAAATCAGAGCTTGTACTGGAAGGCCGGCACAAATATCTGTTGAGAAGATAAATCTTTAAGTAAAAATGAAATAAAGTCTTTAAATTAAGTTTTAAAGACTTTTTTGTTTAACGTTATCCTGTAATATTTTTTACTTACTAAAAGCAATTCCTGTACTTAAAACATTCAGAGAAAATCAGGAATCTCAGGAATGGCCTGTAAGTTTTTTTAGCATTCCCTTAAAAATAATTCCGTGAAAAGGTAAAACAGAATACCAATACAACCTTCCGGAAATTCCATGCGGTCGGAAAACGGCTTTCTGCCAAAGCTTTCCGCGATACATTTTAAACATCAGCCAGGCTTCACCGGGAAGTTTCATTTCAGCAAAAAGAATGAGTTTGCCTTCCTGTCGGTCTGCATATAAAACCCGCCAGAAATCCAGTGCATCGCCTTCATGAAGCCTGTCGGGATGGGTACGCCCGCGCCTGAGGCCCGGCCCGCCGACCAAAAGATCCATAAATCCGCGGATTTTCCATAAGCTTTGCCCATACCATCCATTGGCTCCTCCGAGGCGGAAAATCCTTTCGATGCACTTTTCGCGGTCATCATATTCCATACTTCTCAGATCGGTAAAGCATCCGTAATGAGGAACCTCCATAAAATCTTTAAGGCTGGTATCTCTTCGGCTGCTGATAAAGCTGTCTTTCCAGCTGGATACAATCTCATTCGCCTGAATTTTAGCCAATGTTCTTTTTAATGCTGTTTCATAAGAGAACGGCTGTATTCCGGTAATGCGTTTTATTTCACCAAGACTTTCGGGCCTGCAGATCACCTCTATCTTCATGCTTCCTACAAGCGCCGTGGCAAGATTATAGGAAGTGGACGTGATAAAATAAAGCCAGTATGAGGAAAGTTTCGGAGTCATTACGGGTAATGTAAAAATCTTTCTTTTCAGATTTCTTATCCTGGCAAATTCCATGAGCATCTGCTTATAGGTAAGCACATCATCACATCCTATATCAAAACTTTTATGGAAACTTTCTTCTTTAAACAGTACGAAGATCAGGAAATCCAGAACATTGGCAATCCCGATCGGCTGACATTTGGTGTCGAGCCACCTTGGCGCCACCATTACCGGCAGCTTTTCTACCAGATCACGGATAATCTCAAACGAGGCACTCCCCGATCCTATAATGATTCCCGCACGGAGAACCGTAACGGGAATTTTGCATTCCATTAAAATTCTTTCTACCTGAAACCGGGAGCCTAAATGTTTTGAAAGTTCTTTTTCATTCACCAGGCCTGATAAATAAACTACGTGCTGACATTCAGTCGTTTCTATAAATGCGGCAAAATTCTCGGCGCATTTTTTTTCGGAGTCTTCATAATCATGGGTATTGCTCATGGAGTGCATCAGGTAATATGCCCCGGAAATATCCTTCGGAATATTTTCAAGAGTTTCCGGCTTCAGAAAATCCACCTCTACTACTTCTATCAGCGATTCATCAATATCCGTATTTTTTGAAAACCGCGTGGCATCCCTGCAGCAGCAGACCACTTTGTATCCCTGCGCAGCAATGACGCTGATCATTCTTTTACCGATATATCCTGTGGCTCCTGTAAGCAGTATTTTTTTCATACGAAAGATTTTGTGATCACTTTTTTATCCCCGAAAAAATCATACCCTTTCCAGAAGATGTCCGAAATAATCTTTCTTTTTGGCAAGATAACTTTCATTAACTTCATTAAAATCTATCTCCAGAGGTATTCTTTCTTCTAAGATTATTCCACTGTTTTCCAGAGACTTCAATTTGTCCGGATTATTAGTGAGAAGGTTTATTTTCTTTATTTCCAGAATTTTCAAGATTTCTACGGCAACGTCGAAGTTTCTTCCGTCCGCAGGTAAACCAAGCATCAGATTAGCTTCAACGGTATCAAAGCCTTTTTCCTGAAGCGCGTATGCTTTCAGCTTATTGATGATCCCGATATTCCGTCCTTCCTGTCTGAGATAAATGATCATGCCGCCGTTTTCAGCCATAAATTTCATGGCCGCTTCCAGCTGCTGGCCACATTCGCATTTTTTAGAATGAAAAATCTCTCCGGTAATGCACTCCGAATGAAAACGTACATTTACCGTACTGTTAAAATCTGTATTCTGTGCTACAAGAGCCAGATGCGGACTCCAGTCGGATTCACTTTCTGAAAAAGCATACATCGTAAATAATCCGAAATCGGTTGGTATATTGGATTGTGCCTGTATTCTGATCATAATGAGTTTTTTTAAAATTAATATCTAATACAAATTTATACTTTATTTACATATAAAATAAATTAATTTACTAAATTTGTATATTAATATTTTCAATCACAAAAAAGTACTATTATGAAAAACATTGTGATCGTGGGATGCGGAACAGGCATCGGGCTGGCAACAGCCAAAATCCTTTCGGAAGACCATACCGTAACCGGAATTTCAAGAAGTAAACATCCAGACTCAGAACCTGCCGGGTTTAAGTTTTACGAAATGGATATTTTGTCGGGCAATCTTGACGACATTAGTTTTCCCGATATAGTAGACGGACTTGTTTATGCACCGGGAAGCATTAACCTGAAGCCTTTTAACCGGCTTACTGAAGAAGATTTTATTAATGATTTTACGATTAATGTCCTGGGCGCCGTAAAATGTATCCGGAAACTGCTTCCGAATCTGAAGAAATCCGGCAGTGCATCAGTAGTTCTTTACAGTTCCGTAGCAGCAAAAACGGGAATGCCATTTCATGCTTCCGTTGCTGCCAGCAAATGTGCAGTGGAAGGTCTTATAAGAAGCCTGGCTGCCGAATTCTCGGCTCAGAAAATAAGATTTAACGCCATTGCCCCGTCTTTAACGGACACTCCGCTCGCCTATCAGCTTCTTTCCACGGCAGAAAAACGTGAGGCTTCGGCAAAAAGACATCCGTTGCAGAGAATTGGTAATGCTGATGAGATTGCCAAACTCACAGCTTTTTTACTTTCGGATGATACATCATGGATTACAGGACAGGTTTTCGGGATTGATGGAGGTTTAAGTACCATAAAACTGTAATACTCATTATTAAACAATATTTTTAATCTAAATTTGCAGTATGAATACTGACTTTTTTATCGATCTGCTTTATCAGGTAAAAGATTTTGAGAATTCGGATGCTTATAAGCCGAATTCCAGTGTTGAGGACTTCCGTCTCTGGCTGAATGATAAAAAATACCGGGAAGAAAGCCCCACAAAATTATTTACCACAGAAGAGCATGAAGTGTCGTTTACAGAAAATGAGATCTGTAAGCAGGTATTGCTGCTGGGCAGATATTCCAGGCAGCTTATCAGAAAAGGCCTAGGCGAATTTCCGAATCTTGCCAATGAGGAGTTTACGTACCTTTACCGTCTGAAAGATGAACCAAACCTCACGAAAATTCAGCTGATTGAAAGAAACGGACACGAAAAACAGACCGGGACACAGATCATCAAACGTCTTCTGGAATCAGGAATGGTTGAGGAAAGAAATGATGATGAAGACCGAAGAAGCAAGCGGCTGAAACTTACAGCCAAAGGTGAAGAATTATTTCACGAGTCGGTAGAAAGTGTCAACAGAACTTCCCAGCTTCTCTCGGGTAAACTGGCCAAGGAAGAACGGGAAGAATTATTAAAACTGCTGAAAAAACTCAATGAATTTCATTCTCATCTTTATCATGAGTACAGAAATTCCGGTTTTAATGATATGATTCAATTATTATAAAAGGTTATTTTTCATTTTTAAGGCAAAAACTGCATTTTACATACCCATATTTATTTATACATACAAAAAGTTCAATATATTTGTCTACCATATCATTAAGAAAAAACCGACCAAACCATCTCTTTCAATGAAAAAATACTTTGGGTTTTTATTACTCGTATTGCTTCCGCTTAATGCTTACAGCCAGCAGAATCTTTCTGCAGACGAATTATTTGTAAAGGCAAGAACCGCTGCATTCGACGAAAAAGATTACACAAAATCTATTGATCTTGCAAAACAGGCTTTAGAAAAAGCACCCAATTATACAGATATTTCCGTCTTTTTAGGAAGATTATATACATGGAATAAAGATACCAAAGCTGCCCGAGCCGTTTTTACAGAGCTAGGTAAAAGAGAGGTTCAGGATGAGGATTATTTTATTGCCTATGCTTCTCTCGAGTACTGGAATGACAACAATACCAAAGCTATCGAAATCATTGATAAAGGATTATCTTATCATCCCAATTCCGAGGCACTGCTTCTTCTGAAGGCAAGAGCTCATTATGCCAATAAAGAATATCAGGAAGCTGAAAAGGCTATTAAAAACCTGTTGGCCATTAACCCTAAAAATACGGAAGCGATTAACCTTGCGGTAAGAATCAACGACCTTGCTGCTAAAAATGCGATAAGTGTTACTTATAATTATTCTCATTTTGACAAGCAGTTTCCGGATGACTGGCATATTGTAAGCGTAGGGTACAAGAGAGTGACGCCGATAGGATCTGTGATCCTGAGAGCAAACTATGCCAATAAATTTTCAGAAAACGGCGTACAGGCAGAGCTGGAAGCGTATCCTAGGTTATCTGATATGTTTTATCTTTATGTAGGCGGAGCATATTCCAATGACGTTGGAATTTTCCCTAAATACCGTACAGGTGTTTCTTTGAATGCGAATCTTCCGCACAGCTTTGAAGCAGAGATCGGCTACAGACAGCTTTATTTCAGCAATAATATTTGGATGTACACGGCTTCCGTAGGAAAATATTATAAGAATTTCTGGTTCAATATCCGTACGTATATTACCCCGGATAATAAAAACATTTCCCATTCTTACACAGGAACCATACGTTATTATACCAAAAGCGCACAGGATTATTTTGCATTCCAGATCGGGACAGGGATCAGTCCTGAAGAATCCCGCAACAACCTTTTGGAAAATGAAACCTTTAAACTGAAAACCTTTAAAGTGGGCGGAGAATACAATTTCTCAATTAAACGAAACCTGTTTTCTATAGGAACGATGTATTACAATCAGGAATACCGGCCTAACGAGAAAGGAAATCAGTTTGATGTTACTTTAGGGTATACAAGAAAGTTTTGATTTTTAAATACTGATCATTAAAAATACCTGATATTTTAATGCTGTAAAACAATAGCTTAAAGGATGGTTTAGCCATCCTTTTTTCATTACTTATATTAAATTATGATTAAAAATGGATTTATAATTTATTTTTATCATTAAGGAATTAAGATTCTTTAGCTTAAAAATTTAATAAAAATTAATTACTGGTTCATCAATTAGCATCAGCTTAAGTCACTGAAATTATTACTATAAAATTTAGAATAAACAAAGTTTACTGAGTTTTAGATCATTAAGAAAAAGCCATAAATTTATTGAGTAATATAAGCAGGTTCTAAATTTTCAACAAAAAAAGTTTATTGAAATTGATTCAATAAACTTTTACTGTATTAATAATGGATTTAGATAAGGTTTATCAGTATCGCTTATACCTTACTGACCCGTTTTTTTCTTAAAATTGGTAAATATAGAATCCGGCATCAGCTTTTTCGTCTGATAGAATTCGGAATTCATTCTTTTAAACTGATCAAAGCGTCCTTTAATCTTTTTTAACATATCAGGATTATCATAGCTTTCTTCATCCAAATTATTAAGGATGAAAAGTTTGTTGTCATGCATATAATACTTGTCTGCTACAAAATCTGCCAGAAGACTCTTACTTTGCATAATCGGATAATCTGCTTTAGTTATATCTGAATCTGAAGATAATCCTTTCCCAACCCATGTTACAGTAGATGGCGTACGCAGGTTGTAATTTTTGCGGTAATATGCCAGTAACGAAGGGGCAATATCAAAATGGCTTGCATTTTTGAGGAACTTCTTGGGACCTTTCAGCAATGGCGAATAGATCATCATCGGTACATGAAACCTGTCAATTTTATCCTGGATAAGAATTTCCGGCATACTGTGGTCTCCGGTAACAAAGAAAATGGTTTTGGCAAAATCCGGTCTTTTACGGTAATTATCGAAGAACTGTTTTAAGGCATCGTCTGCATTCAGGATGGAAATCAACTGATCTTTATACTGTACTGCCCATTTTTTCTGTTCAGATGTCAGAAGATTGGATTTTAATCTTTCATTATACATTTTTTCATAATACGCTTTGTTATTAATCAAAAACGGATTGTGGGTGGAAAGTGTAAGGATCATATTGAAATAAGGCTGTGCCTGTACTTTCTGAATTTCAAGCACTTTTCTGAAAACTGCCTGATCTTCGTATCCCCAGCTTTCTCCTTCATTGGTTGCAGGAAGCCTTTTGTAGGTGCCTCCTCCGTAAGATGCGATATCGACAATATGATTTACTTTGCTGTATTGAAGGTAATTCCTGTAATTATCAAAGTTCAGGTTACCGCCATAATAGAATCCGGTTTCAAAGCCGTTTGCTTTAAGAATATTGAAAAGATTAAAATGATCCGGAGTTTCTTCAATTTCCAGGAATCCATTTTTACCGAAAGGTAAAGATCCCGTAAGCGAAGGTAAAGCGGCAAATGTTCTTCCTGCAGTACTGAGGCCGTTTTCCCAATACAGACTCTGATTAGACAAAGAATTGAGGAAAGGCGTAAAATTCCCAACATACCCTTTCGGGGAGGTGTAGGCATGACCAAAACCTTCCAATACAACAAATACAAGGTTAGGAACTTCCTGAGATTTATTTAAATAAGGTCCAAGAAAATCCTGTGTATCTTCTTTTTTCCAGAAGGGAAATGCCTTGTTCAGCATCGTATTGCTTGAGGCAATCTCCTCGTCGCCACCCAGAAATTCCGTAATCTCAGGATGGTCGCTGATGAAATTTTCTTCATTCGCTTTAAAGAAGTAAGCCCATTTGCTTTTTGCAGCATTCTGGCTGAATTCGTTGGCCTTGTCTAATGTTGCCGGATGCAGAGCTTCGCTGGGAATAAAGAAAGCAATTAATCCTAAGGAAAGAAATGCCACTCCCGGATAAATGGACTTGAACCCGGAACGGCCGGATATCCATAATGGAATAAAGGACAGCGCCAGTAAAATAGCAAAAAGCGCATAGTTTTTAAAATTAAGCATTCCACTGGCCTGCAGAATCTGCTTCATCTCCTCCTTGCTGTAATAGATGAGGTCTGCCCCGAGTAAATTTCCTGTTTCAGAAAAATAAAGAAACAAAATATACTGTAAGACAATCACAATCCCGCATGCAGCAATAGCCAGTATTTTTGCCCAGCCTTCTTTAATAAAGTTAACAATAAGATATATGATTCCAAAGCCAAACATAAGCTGGAATATGAAAAGAATATTGTCGGTAAAAAGAGAACTTACAACGGATGAAGTATCCATTTTCGTGAACATAAATCTGTACCAGAGCCATTCTGCAAGAATCCCGAGGATAAAAAGAATACTGAAAGCAGAAGCCAGGGCACCCCACTTTCTGAGGCCATGTTTTAAAATTGCCCATATTTTATCCTTCAGCGGTAAATTCTTTGTATTCTGATTAAAACCCTGCCTTGTCATTTCGCCCCAACCGTGCGACTTTTTAAAATAATCGATAAAGCCGTTTACTCCCGCTCTTACCACGATAGGGTGAAAATAGAACGGTTCTGAGAAGGCTGTTCCGATGAGGGCAAAGAAATCTTTTCTTTTACCGTACACCTGGTGACTTACCATGTCTACCAATATTCCGTATACCGAATACAGGAATCCCATGGAAAGCACAAGGGCAAACAATACAAAGAAAAACGGCCAGTTGATAATGCCCAAAAGAAGGAATAGGATAAAGACAATATAACCGGAGAATTCTACCAGAGGACCTAAAAACTCAAAGAAAAACCAGTACGGAAGACTTACCATTCCCAGTTTTCCATATTTGGGATTGAACATCATCTTGCGGTGTTTCCAGAGCGTTTCTATTGTTCCGCGCATCCAGCGGTTTCTTTGTTTTTTAAGGATATCTTTAGTTTCCGGAACTTCAGTCCAGCACAGAGGATCGGGGATGGTAAGCACTTCGTAAGGTTCATTCCGTTCTTCCATATATTTTCTCATCCTTACGACAAGCTCCATATCTTCACCTACCGTATTTCTGTCGTAACCGCCGCAATCCAAAACAATTTTTCGGTCAAAAACCCCGAAGGCTCCGGAGATGAGAATAAGTCCTGAAGCCCTGGACCAGGCCATTCTACCAAGTACGAAAGCCCGGATATATTCTAATGCCTGCGTTCTTCCCAATAAGGTTTTCGGCATATTTACGCTCACCACTTTACCATCTTCAATCACACAGTTGTTTGCCAGACGGATTACGCCGCCACAGGCAATAATTTTTTTATCTGTCTGCTCAAGAAAAGGTTTTGCCAGCCTGAGAATAGCATCCTGTTCCAGGATACAGTCTACGTCAATACATACAAGATAATCTCCGGAAGAAACATTGATTCCTACATTCAGGGCATCCGCTTTTCCTCCGTTTTCTTTGTCTACTACAATAAGTTTTCTAAAAGCCTGGTTCCTGCTTTTATAAATTCCTTTTATCTTGTTGGTTTCAATTTTTCCCTGTACAAAGTAAGATACGCACTCCAGATCGTAGGCCTCAATAAGCTTTTGCATAGAATCATCTTTACTTCCGTCATTGATAATGATGATTTCAAGATTATGATAGTAAAGGGATAACAGGGATCTTACATTTTCAACAATCGTCATTCCCTCATTATACGCCGGAGCCAGAAGACTGAAAACGGGAGCATTGGGATTGGCTGCAATAATGCTGTAATCGGTAAAAACATTTTCTTTTTTATACCGTAAGACCGCTCCGAAGGCGTATACTCCTACCCAACCGTAAATAATAGCTACAGCAGCACCATATAATAAATACAGCCAGATAACGACTTCATATACAACGTTTGAAAATTCTAACATATTTTTTCCTGCAATGCGTATTTGATAATTTGAATTAATTCTTCCGGGGCATCTTCCTCTTCGGCGAGCTCTGATAAATATTCACCGTGTCCCAGCGAATAAAGGGCCTGTGCGGCATTTACTTTCAGTCCGGAAGGCACCTCTTCCGCAAGCTCTTTTTTAAGCAGATCTATGCAGCATTGATCTTTTGATATTTTTATGACCTTAAGAATTTCAAGGCGTACTTCATCCGGCTGATCGTAATAAATACCGGAAAGATATTCAACCGTTTCCGGATTTTCCAGTGACATCAGTGTCTGTACGGCTTTTACCCTCACCTCAACCGAAGCAATACTGAGCAAGCCAATGACTTTTGGGTAAAAGGAAAGCAGCTGGAACTTTTTTATTAGTTTAAGGGTAAAAATAATAACCGTATCATTCTGACTTTCCAGCCACTCTGCGATTTTTTCTTCCGAATCTTCCGGCAACAAGGAAATGGAAAGCAGAAACCGAAGCTGCTGCCATTCTGAAATTCTGGTTGGAAAATGATCCAGGAAACTCAAACCTTCGAAACCTTTGAATCTTACCATAGCATACTGGGCTTCCTGGTAAACCTGTGGTGAGGAGTGTGATAAATACGTTTCAATCTGCGGTATCGCTTCCTGAAATTCCATGACGGTGAGTTCACGTATTCCTCTGGCAATAAGGTAAGCTTTTTTCTGGGTAAGCTTTTTTATTGCTTCTTTGCGGAGATCATATTCCTTAAATAAATCCTGTATTCTGTTTTTAGCAGCTCCGGAGAATTTTTTTTCCGAATCTACCAGTTTCTGGAGAAAAAGATTTCTGAACGAAGCATTTACGGAAAGTGCTTTAAAGTAGATATCTTCCGAGAGTTCTTCTTCTCCGTACACAATAACATCAGATATTTTCTTATTGATTGTTTCGGACCAGCCCGCTGTACGCACAGATTTGTTATATTCGATCAGATTGTATATAAGCACAATAACAGCCAGCAGCATTACCAGTGACAGCATCACGATAAAAATGAGAAAAAGAAAATGTACTGATGCAATAATCATTCTTTTTTAATTTGATAAAAACCTTTTGACTCTCAGCATCAGCTCACTGGGGCTGAATGGCTTTACGATAAAATCTGAAGCTCCCAGATCGAAAGCATTAAGCACCACTTCTTCCTGACCCATGCTGGAAAGCATGATTACGGGTGTATCTTTCCCCATTGATTTTATTGCTGATAATATTTCTATTCCTGAGGCAAAAGGCATCATAATATCCGTAATGGCGAGATCAACATCTCTCTGCTGCAGGGTTTCAATAGCTTCTTTACCATTTCGGGTCAATATAACCTCATGCCCTTCTTTCAACAATTTATGTTCTATTGTTTTAAGAATCAGTTCATCATCTTCTGCGATCAAAATTAACATAGCTCTGATTTTTTACTTTATTAAATTTTTTATTATATCTGTTCCTATTCTTATTTCTTCTTTTATTTCACTATTCATGGCCGAAAAATCCATGTCATCTGCTGTCATCTTTTCCCATTTCGACGCCCGTTCTGCGAGCTTGAAAAGTCCTGCAATCCCTCCGGTACCTTTAAGTTTATGAAGAATCATTTTTATTTCTGCAACGTCTTTTTCTTCAGCTGCCTTTTCTATATTGATTTCTACCTGGGTAAGCTCCTGAATAAGCAGATTGAGAAACATTTCTTTAAAATCGTCATCACCACCAATCTGCTCGTTCAGCGTATTGATGTTGATATACTTTTCCGGTTTCATTTCTGATTGATTTTCATTCTGACTGACATCTGCTTTTTTACCATTATTGCCGTTTACGCTGATGTATTTTTCAAGCATTTCCAGAAGGTCTGCCTGCCTGAGGGGTTTGGGAAGGAAATCATTCATTCCTACTGCCAGGCATTTTTCTTTTTCACCCAGTACATTTCCTGCCGTAACGCCGATGATCGGTACATTTTCATATTCCGGAAGCAGGCGTATCTGCTGTGTAGCTTCAATACCGTTCATTACCGGCATCTGTACATCCATAAGGATAATAGAAAACTGCTTTTTCCTGCATTCTTCCAGAGCTTCCAGTCCGTTAACGGCTTCAGTTAAATGTGCATCCGGGGTAAGGGATTTCATCATCCTGTTATTCAGCACCATGTTTACGGGATTATCGTCTACCAGAAGAACTTCCAGATTATTCATAAAGGAATAGGAGTCGTCTTCCGTCATTTCCTCAGGAATCACTTCGATTATATTACTTTGTGCGACCCTTCTGAGGGTTTTATATAAATCATCTGATTTAATTGGCTTTAGAAGGAAATATGAATTTTCTTCTTTGCGGAACGAATTGATCACATCATGTTCTTCTGAAGAAGTGTGAAGGACAACCAGCGGGGAAATTTCATTCCGTTGATTAAAGAGCTCCCTGATTTTATCTATGGTTTCCAGTCCGGAGATAACAGGCATATGATAATCCATCAAAATCACATCGAAGCGCTCTCCTTTCAGCAGGATTTGTAATGCTTCCATTCCGTTGGCAGCCAGCGTAGATTCGATATTTTTATAAGCGAGCATATGCTGAAGAATGATCCTGTTGGTTTCATTATCATCCACCACCAAGGCTCTTTGGATGGTCATATCATCATCTTCCCGTAGTTCTGATATTTCGTAAGGAATCTCAATATCAAAGAAAAACACGGAACCTTTTTCCGGTGCACTGATCAGCGACAGGTGACTGCCCATATATTTCAGGATATTGTTTGAGATGGTAAGTCCTAGACCTGTCCCACCATATCGTTTACTGATGGAGCTGTTTTCCTGGGTGAACGCATTGAATATATATTTCTGCTTTTCAACAGGAATACCGATTCCGGTATCCCGTACTGAGAAGCGCAGGGCAATATTTTTATCGTCCATGCGTAATTTCTCCACTTTCAGCTCAATCTCCCCTTTTTCTGTAAATTTCACAGCATTACCCAGAAGATTAATCAGGATCTGTTTTAATCGGGACTCATCAATCAAAAGTGTTTTAGGAAGTCCCGGTTCGATATTGAGAAGAAGCTCAATATTCTTTTTCTGGGATTGGTACAAAATGACGTTAATAACCTGGCTCAGCATGTCGTAGACATCGCTATTTTCAATTACAAGTTCCATTTTTCCGGATTCTATTTTAGAAAAATCCAGAATATCATTAATGATATTGAGCAGGTTTTCACCCGATTCATTGATGTAATTCAGGTATTGGGTCTGTATTTCGTTCAGCGGTGTCCTGAGGAGAAGATCAGAAAATCCGATCACCCCGTTTAGAGGAGTACGGATCTCATGGCTCATATTGGCCAAAAATTCTGACTTTGCCTTGCTGGCAAGATCTGCTATTTTCTTGGCATTCTTCAATTCTTCATTAACCTGTACGGCATGTGTAATATTCTGTATAGAAACAATAACACCCCCTACTTCATCTTCCGTAAGATACCACGGTCCTACTTTCAGGTCGTAATGCTGAAGTTCATCCCTACCATCTATCTTCATGGTAAAGTCTTCATCGATATGGGTTTTTCCCAGCAAGGCATTTTTATAAATTTCTTTTCTTTCCTCGGGAATATCAGGAGATATGGTGAACAGATTTTTCCCGATAAGATCCATATCATTCATATAGAATTCTTCTTTCCAGCGGGTACTTACCGACACATAGTTGAGGTCTTTATCAAACATGGCCAGAGGAATCGGGACGTCGGTTACGAAAGACTGCATCATAGCTTCCTTCCTGGCCACTTCCAGAAACATTTTCTTAAAACCATCAATGTCCTGAATGATCCCAAAAACCCTGTTGCACACATCGCCGTCAAACTCAGGGATACCTTTTACCCTTACCCAGATCGTAACACCATCATTGCGGACCAGCTGGAATTCTTCATCAAAGGGAATCCCTTCTGTTACAGCCCTGTCGAACAAATACTTCATTCGTTCTCTGCTGTCTTCTTTATAGAATCCGAGAGCGTTTTCGAAATCCGGCTGGAAATTATTTTTTATCTTATGGATTTCTTTAGTACTCTGAGACCAGAAAACATTACCGGTTTTCATCTTTACTTCCCATCCTCCTACCTGGGCAACAGAGCTTGTCTGCTCCAGCATCTTTTTAGTGTAGATGAGATCTTTTTCTAAAGTCATTCTTTCGGTAACGTTCAGGGCAGTACTTACAACATACGGTTTTCCTTCTTTATCGATCTCAACCATATTATGATACATCCATATCAGCTCTTCACCTTCTTTTGTTTTCAGGATCATGGTCCCGAAATCTTCTTCATTCTGATTGATTCGCTCAAGATACTGTTTCAGCAAAAGCCAGTTTTGTTCGGGCACCAGGTCTTTAAGATTAAGACTTTTTACTTCATCTGCAGAATAATGCAGTGTTTCTCTTCCTTTTTCGTTTACTGCCAGAATATTGCCTTCCATATCGTGCATGCTCATCAGGCCAATGGCATTTTCAAAGAAACTTCTGAAACGTCTCTCTGAACTTTCAAGCTGTTGTCTTTCCTCAATCTGCTGGGTAATATTCGTTCCGAAGCAGAAAATTTCAGAAAATTTCTGATTTTGTGTGAGATACCATTCTACGATGACTGAAGTTCCATCCTCAATTTTAGTAGAAGTTGTAAAGGTAATCTCTTTTCCCCCGTGCGGTAATTTCTGGATTTCCGGCAGTGATTTCAGATCCTGTTTTAAGAGAGTGAGAAAACTATGTTCAACAGCTTTTTCTTTAGAGATTGAAAAAACCTTCTCAAAAGAAGGATTCACATCTTTAAGCATGAAATGATTATCCAGAACACAGATCAGATTGTTTGAAATATTAAATGTCTGATGAAAATATTCTGCATTAATGGTTTCTCTGCTGTTCATAAGCAGACTTGTAACAACTTCGCCGAGTTTTTTAAGCGCCGATATTTGGTTGTCCGTTAATGTTTTAGGTTTAAAATCGATCACACAGATCGTTCCCAGTGCAAATCCTTCGTCATCAATAAGCGGCACGCCGGCATAAAAGCGAATCCCTCCCTCCAGAATTAACGGATTATCAGAAGATCTTTCATCCAGAAGCGTATCTTTAATAATCACAACTTCACCACTCGCCACAGAATATTGGCAAAGCGTATTCTTCCGGTCTACAGAATCCATAGAAAGCCCTATACAGCTTTGGATTCTCTGCGTGTCTGCTTCCATTACCGCTATAATAGAAGAGGGGCAGTCTGTAATGAGACATGCCGTTTGCGCAAAAACATCCAGTTGCGGATCTTTTGCCAGTTTTATGAGATCAAGAAGCTCCAGTTTTTTTATTCTTTCAGCTTCGTTGTCGGGAAATGGATAGCTATTCATAATTGACAACTAATTTCTTTAGTAATGTTAAATATAATTAGAAAATTGCTAAAAAAATAGTTTTTTATAAAGTTTTAGTATTATATCACATTAAAGAGATTAGCACTTTTCAGGCTTAAATCTAATAAAAATTTATCTGAGTATCAAAAAACTGGCTCAGATATGGGTTGATGTGGTATATTTTATACGATCTTATATCAAGGAAGTAAAAAAAAGCTCCTCAGATATTTGAGGAGCTTATAGAAGTGACTGCAAAATGAAGTGTATAGATATCTCAAAGATATATGATATGTGACGGAGGTTTTATGATCTATGTCATATTGTACCGTTTTTCGTTCACATTTTTATAAAATCAAGATATCGACCTTTTCTCATTCTGCTTATCAAGTTCAAGTTTGAAGCATCCTAATATAAACTCTGTGTAATATAACTGTGCATTTACCTGCTTTGTCCTGGAGTGCAGATCAAGTTTCTCGGAAAGGATCACCTGCCCTTTGTAAACAATAGAAAAATAAGCATATAGTTTTTGATTCGACTCGGGTACAGGTGTCGCGTATCCTGTCACAGCAATAGACCAGTCGGTTTTAAACGATTTTGCTACATTAAGCGCCATTGTTTCTGCAATATTCGGGGACACACAGTCACAGGAGGCGGCTTCAGCTTCATCAACGTTCAGCAGACGTACTTTTTCATCAAGCGTATATGCCGTGATACCACCTTTAAAAAATTTTGAAGCATCTTTCATTTGGGAAAAAGAAAACTGGAGAAACCCGGAACTTACACTTTCTGCTACGGAAACGGTTTCTTCTACCTCTAAAAGATAGTTTCCAATATATTCAAACAGGTTCTGCAGTTCTATAATAAAATATATAAGTGATCTTACGGAGAGCTCTTCTGAACTGACTCCGATTTTTGAGTGTTTTAAAATCATTAATTCTGTTTTATTTTAATACTTATTCTGTACTTTCCTCATTGGGAAACCGCAATTTTTCGCTGCATTATTGATGTCTGACGGCCAATTTCCGAAAGTTAGAATACTGGTCGTACAGCCGGCTAATGTTACATAACAAAGCTTGCGCCAACAGATGCTCAGACTATCGGTAAGCAGACAGTACTTCCGTCATTCTTTCAAAAAAATGCCTTTTATAAAAAATATAATTGCAGTATGTAGAATTGCTTTATGTAAGAGAAGTATAGATGAATGAATCTAATTTAGGGAATGCATGACGGAATTGTTATGATTAAGATCATTATGAAATATCTTTTTATTTCTACGATGGCAATAGCAGAAGGCGGGATAAGATGTTGAAGCAATATATTACAAAGTCCTTACTATAGAAAATGTGAATACATATTAGCTTACATTCTATTTTGATAAATTTCGGATGATCTTACGCTGAAATAAAGAATTATTTCTACAATACACTAAAATCAAAGATTCGTAAAGCGAACAGCTCAACAGATAAAGAAAAGATAAGAATATGGTTATGCTGGAAAATTAATTTCATTTTTGTTTTCAGTCTGTATAAAAACCCAGCCTGATAATTAAGAAGTTCATATATTTCTTCTGCATTATAACAATCGGGAACTTTACGGTTGTTAATCTCTTTAATTCCCCTTCTTTTCATTGCTTCATAGATGAGAGATGCAAAAGACTCCTTGGCAGACTGCTTTTTGTCCTGCTGGGAAATTCCGCCGGGATGGAGCCTGTATTTATACAACACTTCATCAATATAAATTGCTTCTCCGAGTTCCAAAACCTTTAAATATAAGTCCTGGTCTACTGCTCTTTTAAGATCGGGATTAATACCTTCCGTTTTGAAATAGATATCTTTTCTGAATGTAAAAAAATGAGCAACCTGAATAGGACAGTTAAAAAAGTACGGATCGTTGTAAATTTGTTTTGTACCACTGTATACATATTGTGGCGATAATTTCTCATCACACATCAGCATTTTGGAATAGGTCGCAACAATATCAGGTTTGTTATACATTTGTACAGATTTCTCCAGCGCCTGTGGTAGCAAAGCATCGTCAGGATCAAGGAAGCCGCAAATTTCACCAACAGCATACTCAACACATTTCTTTTTGGTAAAGCCGCATCCTTTGTTTTCGGTATTTTTATAGAGTCGGAACCTGCTGTCATTCTTTATTTTAGATTGTATTATCTGTAAAGAATCATCTGTAGAAGTATCATCTACAATAATAGCCTCCCAATTTAGATAAGTCTGATTGACTAACGAAACATAACAGTCGTTGAAAAATTTACCATTATTATAATGTGCGATCAGCACAGAAATTTTTTTCATCATTAGTTTTTATGAGTTAAATTTAATAAAAAAAATACAATACTTACCAAAAATTTTTAACAATTCATTAAACGCAAATATTTGAACAATAAGTGTTATTATCAGAATTGCGTATAAAATCTCCCAGATAAATATTCACAATTTGATCTGATTTTAACAATTCCCAATTCTTGTATATCAAGCAATATTTAATGCTTCTGATTTCAATGCCGTTTAATAGTAAACATCATTTAAAAATCACATCATCCATATAGTATAAATTAATACTATATATTTTATTTAGATAAAATTTATTACTAATTTTACCTGTAAATAAAATCTGTCATGGACGAACAAACAACAATTACCAAAGAAAAAATATTTGAATTATATGGCGATTATCTTTTAAATCACGGAGAAAAGCCAAAAAATGTTTACTTATTTGCTAAAGAAAACAACTTCGAGGAAAAAGAGTTTTATCATTATTTTTCAGGATTTGATCATATTGAAAAAGAAATTCTGAATCATCTTTTCATAAAATCCATTGAATTAGGCGCCGAAGTAAACTCCGCCGAAGAAATTTCTACTAAAGAGAAGCTTCTGAATGTATATTTTATTTTCTTTGAAAATCTTACAATTAACCGTTCTCTTATACTTTCAATTTTAGGACCGTATAAATTTCAGAATATAAAAACCCTTCAGAACCTTCGTGAAACGCACAGACAGTTCATCAAATCACTGGATTTTAATGAATGGGAAATGATTGAAAAAGCAAAAGAAGGCGTTAGGAGATTCAACGACAGATCAAGAGAAGAAGTCCTTTGGCTTCATTTGGTTTCCATTATTAATTTCTGGAAAAACGACACGTCGCCGGACTTTGAAAAAACAGATATTTTCATCGAAAAAACCATTGATACCGGTTTTGAGCTGGTAGACAACGAGCCGCTTAGAAAAGTTTTTGACCTTGGAAAATTCCTTTGGAAGGAAAAATTTAAAATGAGCTAAATGAAAACATTAAATAAAATCCCCACAGGAAAGATTGAACGAACCAGCAGCCTCCTGAAAGCCGGTGCGAAAGTCGGTGTCAATTACCTGAAATATTATGGCAATAAAATCACGAAGGACGAAGATGAAGCCCGCAAAATTTTAAATGAAGATAACGCTTCAGATATCTACGACTCACTGAAAGAGCTGAAGGGTTCCGCCCTCAAAGTTGCGCAAATGCTGAGTATGGAGAAAAATATTCTGCCGGTGGAATATGTAGAAAAATTTTCGCTTTCACAGTTTTCCGTTCCGCCTTTGTCGGGTGCGTTGGTGAAGAAAACGTTCAGGAAGTACTTTGGAAAAAATCCTGAAGAAATTTTTGATGAATTCTCTTCCGAATCCGTAAACGCGGCGAGTATCGGGCAGGTGCATACCGCAAGAAAGGGGGATAAAAAACTGGCGGTAAAAATACAGTATCCCGGTGTAAGAGAAAGCATTTCCAGCGATCTGAAGATGGTAAAACCGATTGCGATGAAAATGTTTAACATCAAAAAGGAAGGTTCCGAATCTTACTTTCAGGAAGTGGAAGATAAATTGTTTGAGGAGACCGATTACAATCTGGAACTTAAAAGAAGTCAGCATTTTGCAGAAGAATGCAGTCATCTTCCGAATGTGAAATTTCCACACTATTATCCCGAATATTCCTGCGAAAAAATCATCACGATGGACTGGATGTCCGGGCTGCATTTTTCGGAATTCACCAAGAAGCAAAACAGCCAGGAAGATGTAAACAAAATCGGGCAGACACTCTGGGATTTTTATATGTACCAGATGCATGTCCTGAAAAAAGTTCATGCCGACCCGCATCCCGGCAACTTCCTGATTTCCGGGAATAAAGAATTGCTGGTTATTGATTTCGGCTGTATTAAAGAAATTCCGGAGGATTTTTACATTCCTTATTTCGAGCTTGCCAAAGAAGAAAACCTTAAAAATCCTGCAATTTTCCGGGAGAAATTATTCACACTCGAAATTCTTCGCGAAGAAGATTCGGAAAAGGAAAAAGAATTTTTTTCTACGCTGTTCTACGAATTGCTGGAACTTTTTACAAGACCTTTTAACCGGGAAATATTTGACTTTTCAGATGAAACTTTCTTCCAGGAAATTGCTGATCTGGGACAGAGATATGCCAAAATAAGTGATATGAAAGGGATGAATACCAACCGTGGTTCAAAACATTTTATTTATCTGAACCGGACATTTTTCGGGTTGTACAATATGATGCATGATCTGAAAGCGAAAGATGTAGCCATTAATAATTTTAAAAATTATTGTGAGTAAGGTTTAACCGCAAAAGCCACAAAAGATTTTCGACGTTTTTATAAGTTATTCAAAACGCAAAAAAAGGTTGAAACGATTGTGTCGGGATAAATAAATCAGTAACAGGTCGCTCCTACGGAGCTCTCGCTTAAAAAGATGGAGCGACATGTTAATATTACAATTGTATTTGAATTAAAATTTAATAAAAGAATATGCCTTCAGGATTACCGTCTAAGATCTGTGAAGTCTGCGGGCTGCCTTTCAACTGGCGGAAAAAGTGGAAGAAAAACTGGGACGAAGTAAAATATTGCAGCGAAAGATGCCGGAAAAACAAAAAATCAATATCCTCTGGTTCACACAAGATTTGAGAACGAGAGATTCTGAATCGTTATATAAAATCATGCAGGAAGATTTGCCTTTTCTTGCCGTCTATGTTTTTGACGCTGATTTTTTTGACCAAAAACAATTCGGCTTGAGAAAAATCGGGAAATACAGGGCAAAATTTCTTCTGGAAAGTGTAGAAGATCTAAAGCTGAATTTAACTAAACAAAATATTCCTTTTTTAGTAAAATACGGCAGGACAGATGAAGTCTTTAAAGAAATCTCCGGAGAATTCGAAATCGTAAAAATTTTCTGTCAGGAAGAATGGACAAAAGAAGAGATGGAGCTGCAAATAAAAATTCATCAGATTGTTCCGTCTGCTTTTTGGGTAAAATCCTATTCGCAGTTCCTGATCCATCCGCTTTTTGTTTTTAAAACGCTGGATAAAATTCCGATGCTTTTTACGGCATTCAGGCAGAAAATTGAGAAAAACCTTCTGATTCGTCCGGAATTTGAATCGGAAAACCTGATATATCGTAAGACTGAAATTCATTTTGAAAGTAACGAAATTACCCTTACATCCTTAGGTTTTAATGATTTTAAAACAGATGAAAGAAGTGCTTTTCCTTTTTCCGGCGGTGAAAATGAAGCCCTGAAAAGATTAGATTCTTATTTTTCAGCAACCAACAACATAAGCCGGTATAAAGAGACACGCAACGGACTCACCGGAACAGAATACAGCTCGAAATTCTCTGCCTGGCTTGCTAATGGAAGTATTTCCGCCGTTACCATTTATCATGAAATCAAAAGATACGAAAAAGAATTTGGAAGTAATGATTCTACTTATTGGCTGATTTTCGAACTGCTTTGGCGGGATTTTTTCAGGTACGTTTCTTTACAGCATAAAGATTTGATCTTCAGTAAAAACGGAATTACGAACAAACAATACACTGCTGAAAACAATGATAAACTCCTCTTTCAATGGAGAGAAGGAAAAACATCTTCCGATTTCATTAATGCGAATATGCTCGAATTAAAAAATACCGGCTGGATGAGCAACAGAGGGCGGCAAAACGCGGCTTCTTATTTCTGCAAAATTATGAAGCAGGACTGGAGAATAGGAGCTGCTTATTTTGAGGAAATGCTGATTGATTATGACGTACACAGCAATTACGGCAACTGGATGTATCTTGCCGGCACCGGAAATGATAACCGTGACCGGACTTTCAATCCTGAAAAGCAGGCAGAACTATATGATCCCAAGCAAGAATTCCGAAGATTATGGCTAATACAGTAAAACATACCGCCCAGCTTATTTTTCCGCATCAGCTTTTTAAGGATACTGATTATCTGGATAAAAGTCAGCCGGTGTTTCTGGTTGAAGAATTTCTATTTTTTAAACAATACTTATTTCATAAACAGAAGATCGCGTTTCACAGAGCGACCATGAAGTTTTATGAGAATGAGCTGAAAAAATCAGGCTTTGAAGTTGAATATATTGAAAGTTCATCGAAATTTTCGGATATCAGAAATTTAATTCCGGAACTTGAAAAAGAACATTTTGAAATAATCAAAACCACAGATGTCTGCGATAACTGGTTAGAAAAAAGACTCAAAGAGACGAAATTGAAATTAGAAATTCTCGATAGCCCTCTCTTTATCAACACCAAAGAAGAGCTCAAAGATTATTTTGAGGGTAAAAAATCCTATCATCAGACCGATTTTTACAAACAGCAGCGCATTACCCGGAATATCCTGATGAAAGCAGGAAAACCGCTTGGCGGAAAGTGGACTTACGACACCGAAAACCGGAAAAAATATCCGAAAAATAAGAAAGCTCCTCCGGTTCATTTCCCGGAAAACAATGAATATTACGAGGAAGCTAAAAAGTACACCGAAAAATATTTTGCCAAAAACTACGGAACATTAACGGATGAGCAGCTCTACCCCACTACTTTCAGAGAGGCTGAAAAATGGCTGAAACAGTTCCTGGAAATACGTTTTCATGAATTTGGCGTTTATGAAGACAGCATTGTTGAAAAAGAACATTTTTTGCATCACAGCGTCCTTTCTCCCTTGATGAATGTGGGGTTGTTAACTGCCGAAAATGTACTGTTAAAAGCCATTTCGTTTGCTAAAGACAACGATATTCCGGTAAATTCTCTGGAAGGATTTGTTCGTCAGATTCTGGGTTGGCGGGAATTCGTTCGGGGCGTCTACCTTTATCAAGGAACGTATCAACGGAATAAAAATTACTGGAAACACAACAAAAAACTTCCGGAATCTTTTTACACGGCAAATATGGGAATCCGCCCGATTGACAGTTCGCTCCGAAAGATTCTGAAAACCGGCTATGCAAATCATATTGAAAGGCTGATGATTTTTGCCAATTTTATGAATTTATGCCAATTTAATCCTGATGAAGTGTACCAATGGTTTATGGAAATGTTCATTGATTCGTATGATTGGGTAATGGTTCCGAATGTGTACGGTATGAGCAGCTTTTCGGATGGTGGAACAATGAGCACGAAACCCTACATCAGCGGCAGTAATTATATCAAAAAAATGAGCGATTATCCCGATGGTGACTGGGCAGAACAATGGGACGCCCTTTTCTGGAATTTTATTAATGACCATAAGAATTTCTTTGCTAAAAATCCGAGATTGGGAATGATGCTGAGAACATTAGAAAAAATGCCGGAGGAAAAACGAAACCAGCATTTTAAAATGGCAAAAGAGTTTATTGACAATTTGAAATAAATTTTACCGCAAAAATCACAGGAACTGATTGAAAATAAATATAACATCGGGCTAAAGCCCGACGCAACTCACAGAATATAAATTCAATAAAATGAACAAAAACCTCAGCATACAGGAAATCGACAGAATCATAGAAATGGCGTGGGAAGACCGAACGCCGTTTGAAGCAATAAAATTTCAGTTTGGAACCAGTGAATCTGAAGTGATCGAAATTATGCGGAACGAACTTAAAGAATCAAGTTTCAGACTTTGGAGAAAGAGAGTGAATTCGGGAGTAAGCCGGAAACACCTCAAAAAACGGAGTGAAGAAATCAACCGGTTTAAATGCAGCAGACAAAAAGCGATCAGCAATAATAAAATTTCAAAACGATAATATGAAAAACCAAAGCAAGAAATCCTGCTTTGGCTAATTAATTATTTTGATTTAAGTTCTACTGATTTTTATGATCATTATTATCTGATTTGCAAAATTTCTATTCATATTTAGAAAAATCTACAGCAAATATACACCTGTTGACCTGGCTTCCGTTTTGAGCTCCGGCATTAGGCTCATACTCCGTCAGACTCCATAAGTAACCATATTGAGATTCATAATAAAGGGATTCCGCTCCATACGGCCATCTGTAGCGAACGGTATCATCGGCTCCGTCTGTATAACGCGCCAATCTTGCGTTAGATCCGTAAGAATTGCTTGGAGAGCCCGTACACGATAGCCATGTTCTGTTTCCTTTCCGAAACACGCCCTGTATGCCATGCGCATGATTATCCGCAAAGAGACTATTCTTTGGAGCGACTTCTACGATTCCTGTGTTTTGAAGTACTCCGCTCGCATTAATAGGAAAACCAAACACTTTAGGAACAATAGAAGCATCGGCACTGCCTGCATAATATTGCCCGGTCCACATATGAGTTCCTTCATCATTGACCTGTACAGTAGAAAAAGGATTAGCATTATTGATTTTTTGGTAACCGATCTGTGGCAAAATATAGCGGTAATTGAAAGCGAATAAATTGCCGTTAGCATCTTTTCCGCACTTATCATTGGTTGTATCGCCTGTACTGACTTCAATTATTTTATTCAAATCGAAAACGCGAACCCCTAAATTCGTACTGCTTAAATATATTTTACCTTTAAAATAAGCAATTCCACCGGCGTGTACATTTAACGGTGCATAGGAACCGTATTGCGAATAGGCGGTTGTATTTGTCGGAATATCCGGCTGCACCAACAGAATATGACGGTACGTAAGATAAGTGCCTGAGCTGGGGCTGATATCAATGAGTGTAATTCGGGAGCCTTTAAACTCGGCATCATCTTTTCCATACCAGCTTACCAGAAGGTAGCGGACGCCATCTTTGGTAAATCCTGCAATTCCCTGCGGTCTCCAGATTGATGTCGTTTCATCATCGGTGTTCCAGCGGATTCCTCGCACCCTGTTTTCTTCAGGGACGTTGAATCCGTAGACCTCGGTGTAGGCATTTCCGCCGATCGCCTGACGGTTTTTGTCAACCTGAGACGGGTTTAAAAAACTAAAACCGGAATTGATATAAGCACTTGTATCAACATAAGGATTGACCGTAACATCTGCAGCTTCTTTACTTGCAGTGGTTTTCGAAGAAAGTTCTTCTCCCACTGAAGCTGAGGCAAATTCATCATTCTGGCATCCGACGCCTGTCACGGCAAGCAAAAGCATCCATCCGAGGATTTGTTTCTGAATCATAAGTAATTTAATTTAATCGTTATAAATTGCTTGCGAAACTATCGGATTCTCTTTTTATTCAGATCTCGTAAGCGTTAACTATGTATTAAATTTATGATTCAATATTCAGGATAAGATTTGACTGAAGTTAAATTTATTGTTTGAAATCAGTTAGTCGCTGATAACATTAAAATAGCATTATATACAAATTCACTATCAATGAAAATAAAATTAAAATAATTGTCTCTTTAAAATAGTTATACTTCTTTTTATAAAAAACGGCAAGCAAATATGAAATCAGCAAAAAGAAAAGTCCTATTGTCGTTAAGAATATAGTTCTGGTTATCAGTGCCGGATAAAATTCATTTTCAACAATTTCTTCAAAACGCTCTTTGGTTCCCAGCCAGAAATTGGCAAAAAAAAGCAAAGCAAGTATTGTTAATAAATACACTATACCTTTTAAAACAATATAAAAACTATCATTTTTTATTTTTTCCATCTTGGCCATAAATAATTTATTGATGTTGTGATGTGAATTGTTGGGATATTTAACTGCTTTCTGTGAGACATCTTATGAAGATTTTAAAAAGAAGTCATTAAAATCTCTATATGAACTAATTGCTGAGAAGAAAGATCATCATTTATAATTTTTATTACTGGTCCACTGGACAGAAGTAATGAATCAGTTGTCATAAATTTTACAGTATAATTTCCGTTGAGTGAATCTAATAAATTAAATCTAAATATGTTATTATTAGTTTTTAACCTTTCCCCAACGATTTTATTAGAATGTTGTTCTAAAAAACCTTTTTCATTTAAATAGAGTTTATTAATATTAACTTTTTTAATAATTGTATATTTTTTTTTAAAATTAGTTATTTTGATGTTTTTCAAATCCCAAACACCACCAATGTATTTTGTTTTTTGATATTTTTTTTCTGTTGGTTTAGAGACGAAGATATATTCAACATTTGTAGGAGCAATATTACTTTCGTTTTTCTTATTGTTTTCTTCTTTACAAGAAACCCAAATTAAAATAAATCCAAAAAAAAGATTGTGATTCAATCTTTTTAATAAGATATTTTGATTCATCCCTCTTGATATTTCTATATATTTTCCCACTAAGGTTTTGCGTATTTCATTCTTTTTATCAATTGGGTAGAATGATAACCATCAAGACCGGAACCTGCAACGGTACCTGCCTTTTCAATATCAAAGATACCCTGATCTGCATCCCAGATTTCATCCGGGAAATAAAGCTCTACAATCTCGCCGATAACCAGTTGGGTATTGTTAATTTGAACAGGAACAATATCCTTCAGGCGTAACCCGATTTGAATATTAGATTCCTGAACATAAGGCGCTGAGAAATTATTTTTATAGTCTGTCTTCAATCCTACAGCATCAAATTCCGACTGTTCTTTTTTGTACCGTGCTGAAGTCTGGTGCGCTTTTTCGAAAATATCTGCATTAACGTGATTGATAGTATAGCATCCTGTTTCTTTTATATTTTCCAGCGTATGCCTTTCGACGGAATCAGGCCGGGAAATAAAACCCATTAAGGCAGGATCGGCTCCAAGATGTATTACAGAATTAAAGACCGCGAGATTGGTTTGACCGCTGTTATCTACCGTTCCGATTAAATTAAGACTTTTAAAACCGCTTAGGGAATTGATCAGTGCTGTTCTTGCCCTTTTCTCCATATTGGCAATCTGCTGGTTGGTAAAATGTGTTAACATCAATGAGTGAAATTATTTTTTATTGATTACTATTAATATGATTTTGCTAAACTTTCAAAACACCGCTCTCTTTTTTAGCATTTTAAAAACAACATTGACCAAAATGAATACTGCAGTTACTATGGCCGAAATATACACTGTATAATTAGAATGCTGATTGGCGACTGCAATAGCGATCAATGCCCAGACTGCCACTAATGCAAACACGCTCATATTCATCTTCCAGATCATATATAAATGGATTACCGCTGCAATAACGAACATGAAGATCGTCCAGGCAGTTTCGGAAATGCCGAAGCCTGTCCATTCGATTTTTTTCAGATATGCTGCTGTATTTGCAATCAGTGCTACGGAAATCCAACCTGAATAGATATAAAAAGGCCAGCGAAGGAAAATTGCTGTTTCAAAATCCCCGGATTCTATAAGATCCCGGTTGTTAAGAATAATTTTAAGTAAAGAGATAAATAAGACAACCATAACCGGAATTGTAAGTAAGGTATACTCGTATAACCAGGTAAATATCCAAAGGCTGTTTGCAATGCATGAAATGATAAACCACCAGCCAACATTTAAAACAACTTTTTCTTTGGCGTCCGTACTTTTCGTGAATGGTCCGTAATAGATCACAAAACCCAAAAGACCCAGATAAATAAGTCCCCAGATGGAAAAAGCATATCCTGCAGGGGTAAACAGATTCTGAAATTTTGCAGAAATACTACTCATTGTTTCACCATTAAGGATTCCGGTGTTTGAAAGGTAGTTGATGCCAATTGTTGCAACCAGAACGACGATATTTAAAATCTTCAGTAGCCTTGCCATAATGTATTTTTAGAGCGCTTTTTAGAATTTATTTTACCGTTAAATTACTCATTTTTTTTTAAGCCGAAATTATCAAAAAGTAAATTATTACAGACAAAATCACTACCTTTTGGGTACATTTTTTTGAGGACGTCTTATCATAGTGTATCCAGAAAAAATAATTTGAAAAATAATTATACTTCATCTGCATTATAAAGTAATTTACATCATGTATTCAATTCTTGAAAAATTTATCCGAAGCAAAGGCGATATCTCTTTACAGGAAATGGAGACCATAAAATCTTTTTTTACAAAGCTTACAACCGAACGAAACGAAATACTGATCCAATATGATCAGGTATGCAGATATTATTACTTTATCAACAAAGGATGTATCCGGCTGTTCACTACCACGAAGGATGGTGCAGACACCTCAAGGTACTTTGCATTTGAAGGGAGCTTTGCTACTGCTTTGCCAAGCTTTATTGATCAGAAACCGGCTCACGAGTATTTGCAGACGATTGAAAAATCGGAGTTACTCTGTATTTCGAGGAGAGATTTTTATCATTTGGTTGAAACGATACCTCAATTTGCCAAAGTGTACACTGAAATTTTGGAGCTCGGATTTATTGTTGCCCAAAAGAGGATCTACGGATTTCAGGGTTTTGATGCCTTAGAAAAAGTGAAATGGCTCATTGAACATCAGCCCCAGCTTTTACTCCGGGTGTCCAATAAAATGGCTGCTTCTTATCTGGGAATATCTCCTTCAACATTAAGCAGAATAAAATCAAAACTATAAAACGTTGACATAAGACAACGTTTTTGTTTTTTGGCGGAATTAATTTTGTAAAAGGTTATCTTAAAGATAATTCAATATCAATAATTTAAAACCAATACAAAATGAAATCATTCATCGTTACGATCTTATTTACGTTTTTGTCGATAGGAATTTCTGCACAGAAAAATAATTTCCAGCTTTCAACACATATCCTGGACGTTTCCAGAGGCGTTCCTGCCACAGGGGTCAGTATAAAGCTAGAAAAATACAGTGAACAGTCGAAAACCTGGAATTTTGTGGATGAAAAAAAGACCGATACAAATGGAAGAATCTCAGATTTCCTTCCAGCACAAAATAAAAATACGGGTATTTTTAAACTGGTCTATTACACGAAAGATTATTTCAACAAAAATAACACGGAAAGTTTTTATCCATATATCGAGGTCGTATTTGAAATCAGGGATACAAACCATTACCATGTTCCTATAACACTTTCGGCGTATGGTTATTCCACATACAGAGGAAGCTGATTGAATAGTCATTGAAAATTCAGACTCCCGTATTTCAAATTAAGGAATTATAAAAATAAAAAAGGAAAAAGCGATTAAAATGCTTTTTCCTTAAAGGTGACCTCAGCGGTACATTTTTCGAAAAATTTTGTTGAAGATTTGGAAAAACTTGCTGAACTCTCATCACTCATTATCTCTTAAATAAAGTAGATGTAATTTAAAGAATAAAAAATTTAAAAGAAGCTTTACTTTGAATCAATAAATTATCAGAAAATATTAATCTTAGATTTCGATTTCGATAGGAACTTCAATAATACTTTTCACTGTAGTGTAAAGTTCAATATCTTGTGCAGGTGTGTCAAGTGATATAATTAAAGAATAGCGGGTTTCATTTTCCACTTTGTCCAAATTTTTTCTTTCACGCCACCAGCCAATAATTGGATATACAGCGATATGATTGCAAGTTGCCAAATCAGCAGCAGTTCCTTCCCAAAAGTCGGAATGCAATGAACCCGTACTACGATTATTTACACCGATTGCCCAACGTTGACTACCTGTATTTCCATTTACTTCTTCATTTTCTTCCCTTGCTGCAATATTGATTCGTCTTCTAAATTCATCTTCGGTTTCCCCAACATTATTAACATCAAAACGTAATCCATGTGATTGATAACGATATTTATCTTTCCACCCAATTTCACCAGCACCCGGTTCAATAAAATATGACAATGTAATTTTTAGCTTTACAGGTGTTTCTCCAAGATCGAGTAACAAATCTTTTGCCCAAGGCAAATTAAAGAAATGAATTTCATTTGTTTCAGTAGTGGTAGTATTTCCCTTATAATTAAAAGGCTGAATAGTTTCTTGCGCAATGTACGTCAAGGCACTTTCCTGACTATAGAGAGCACGCTCTAAATTGGGAATACCAAAACCAAAGGTTTTTAATAAATTTCTAAAGCTTGTTCTATTACCTTTCACAACATTTAGCTGAGTAAACATCGCAGTATTCCAGTTTGCAGAATGAATTATTAAACCGCGAATAGTTTCAGCCCAAGCTTCAGGATATTCAAAAGTTATTTTTGCCGCAAACCATGAGGCCTGTGCTGTTGCTGCACTCGTTGCCCATATTGTGTCAAAATATTTTCTTGTATTAAACTGTTTTGAAGTAGATAACAATTCCAAATTCTCATGTCTCACAATACTATTATCTGGTGCTCTTAAAAGATTTCCTCCCTCAAAAACTACATCTGGCCTAGACGCCCACTTTCTTTCCCAAATTATTGAAGTAGAACTATATGGTGAAAGTTGCCCTTCATCCGCAACAAGTGTATAGTCCTGAAAGAGAGGATCATTTAATTGAATTTTGTCAGTGTATGCTCCTACTACCAGAGCGTTCCATGCTTGCGCTGGATTTTGTACAGAGGATGTATAGTTTGCATCTGGATAATTTTGCCAGGATTCTTCATCACCGACATTTCCCGCAGAAATTATTATCAGTCGCTGATTCTGCCCTTCGCCATAAGCTAAATTATCTATTGCACCAGACCATGAAGATGGTCTTCCTCTGTTGGTATCTTGACTTGAGGTAACCGCCATACAATAAATCAGAATGATATTTGGATTTTGGATTTCAGCTCTTGCAATGGCTTGCGCAGTTACGTCACCCCATAATTCTCTAGGATTTTCACCTTGATTAGGCAGAATTTTTACAGAGCATAACTTATGTGTTAATGAGACTTGATTTTGAGAGATTAACAACTTTTCCATCTGCCCATAACCAGCTAATCCTGCCATTAGAGTTCCATGTCCTGCTCCATCTGCGTGGTCACTTGTTCCCCAAGCACCATCGACAGTTAAAGTATTTGCATCGTCTATAAGCGGCTGCAATAGCTGATGTCCATTATTAACACCTGTATCCAAAATACAGATTTTGACATTGGTATCTGCAACTTCTGTTCTCTGAATCAAATCGTCAACCCATACCTGTTGCTCAATCCTACTCTCATTAACCCAAAAGCCAGCAGGCTCCTGTCCGATACGGAACTCCGCTAACAAGTCACTTTGTTGCATCAATTCTATTAACTGGTCACGATTTGCATTGATCAAAAGAACAGCTCGTTCAGGAAAAATAATGCTATTATTTTTTACATCAATACCAATGTTTTGTGCAGTCATCAGAAACTTTAAAATTTGTTCCTGTTCCTTGTTCTCTTTTGTATTAATATTAAGCCAAGCTTCACACCATTTTGGATTTTCGTTAGGAATTAGCTGCGGATTATCAGTCCACAATCCTTCCAATAATGCAATGCTTACATCTTCAATACTATTTACTAAATCAGAATTAGCAGGAGTAATCTTGATTTCTATATTTGGAAAATGTCTTAAAATTTCAGTTTTAAAATTTTCCTCTTGTCCAACAGGTAAATCAATTGTTGCTTTAGTTTTGTGTGTGCCGGATATAACAACATCATTTACTTTTTTTACCTGAATATTGTTTCCCAGAGTATTCACACTACTCTTCACATTATCATGATCAACTTGATTGGGAAATATTATAGTTGTATTGTTTTTTGAGCTGTAGGAATTAATTTTATTAATAAACAATCCTTCTTTTCCATTAGGAACATACACAGTTGCCCTGACCTGAACTTGGGTTCCATCAAGCGGAATTTCTTTAACATTTAATAGGCGAATATTATTTCTAAAATCTTCTAGACTTTTAGTAATTAGATCATGATTAGCTGCACTTGTAAATTGAATATATGTTCCTTCTTTCGTAGAAATCTGATTAGCTGTTCTTGCAACCTTTATTTCCTCTTTCTGTTGCCAAATTAGTTCAAATTCTTGTAGTAGTTTTTGACTTTGAGAAGCTCTATCACGTGTAGGGATGCGTGGACCAGAACCAATTTTGGATTGAGCTCTATATTTTTCGCTTGTTACATTTCCCGATATGAAGATGTGCTTGTATGCCATTTAAACTTATTTATGATAGGCTGCATTACGATCTTTAATTGCCTTTAAAATTAACTGATTATTCATCGGCTGTTTATCGTTCAAGATCGTCTCTTTTATTGCATCAATACAGGCAAGTGATATTTCAGCGTGGCTTAAACCATTAATATCAGGTAATAAATCTTTAAATTTTATCTTTCTCGCAAATTGTGAAAGTCTATTTTTTAACAGCTCTTCTTTTTCTTCTAAGCTGGGAAGATTATATAAAATCACATCATCAAACCTTCGGAAAAGCGCTTGGTCTAAAAGCTCTTTATTGTTAGTTATTGCAATGATAAGACTTTCAGAATTATCTCTTTCAATAAATTGAAGGAACGAGTTTAAAACTCTTCTCATCTCTCCAACATCATTATCCCTGCTTCGTTCACCTCCAATTGCGTCAAATTCATCAAACAAATATACACCTTGCTGTTGCTCAATTAAATCAAATACTTGACGCAACTTAGCACTTGTCTCACCCATAAACTTAGTAACCATTTTATCCATTAAAATAGTGTAAAGTGGTAAATTTAATTCATTAGCAAGTATAGAGGCTGTTAATGTTTTACCTGTTCCTGGAGGTCCCGACAACAAAATTTTTCTACGATTCTCTAAGTCGTGTTTACGAAGTTTGTCTCTTTGTACAAACTCAGAAATTACACGATTTATTTTGGACTTTATATCATCAGAAGAAATTATATCGGAAAGATTTACAGCAGGTACATTTTCATGAATTAATCCCTGTAAATCAGATGAAAATGCTTTATTTTTATGTTTTACCTCTTTGGCCCTATCAATAATAGTTTTTATTTCGTCAGCAACAATAGTGTGTCCCAACTTAGCCTCATGAGCTGCAACTTGCAAAGCAATAGTTGTAAACCTTTCCGGCTCATTATTATAATGAGACTTAATTAGAGATATTATGTATTCAGCTTTTGCCATTTTAGCAAAATTACGCATTTTTCCGATAGAATTCCATTTGCACTTCAAAAATCAAATCAACAATATTTTATTATTTCAACCCAATATCTTATAAAACAGTACATACTATGTTATAGTAATAAAATAACGATTTAATCTTGGTTTAAAATAAACTCCTTGATAGTAATTTTAGCGAGCGTATGTGCTAACGCTAAAATCTCAGAAGCCTCTTCCTCTGAAACATTAATCCCTGAATTTTTAAGAATTCTTATTGCTACATCTAAAGGCATTTCACGAAAATTCGCAACCGACAAAGGATCAAAATCATTTGAACCATTAATTGGAGAGCGTTTCTTTGTTTTTTTTATAGCCAATATTAAAAGATTATATTGAAAAAGGACTAAACATTTTTCATTAAATGAAAACTTTCTTAAAACCAACTGTTAGTAAATTCCTTTTTTCTACAAGTAAAAATCGACAATAAAAATCAAAAAAACAGCCTTACAAAGGACTGTAAGGCTATTTAAGATTAGATTAGATTATTTAATACTACAACGTAAATAATTCTGCTATGATTAAGATTATATTAGATGCGGTTGGATTAAAAATTATTTGTAATTATGTGTAAAAAAAGTATATTGTTATCCTCTTTTTCACTCTTTTTCCATATAGCCTAATAAATTATGATAAGAATCTTTTTCTTCCTTTTCAATGGTAGAAGTAATCATATCAGCTATTGTAATTAAAAAATCCCCAATATCTTGATAAATTCTGTTTGTTACTTTAAGCTTTTTTGTTTCCTCAATTGTACTTATTCTATCCAGATTTTCAAGTAAAGCACTGCTTTCCTCCAATTGTGTTTTCCAAAACTGAATATATTTCAACCTTTCTGCAGCGCTAAAAATTTTGACATTTTCGTGTCTAATCGGAAGTATTTTTTTATAAGACTCTCTTTCATTTAATATATGCAAAACCTCAGTCATACAATTAGCAGATTTAAGATAATCATCACTAATAATCAATATTGCATAATCAAAAGCCCTTATGGATTCCATAAAAGTTGAAAGTTTGTCTTTATATGCAAGATTATGATCGTCCATTGCTGGATTATATCCATTAGCTTTCAGAAAATTGTATAACTTACTAGTCGTCTCTTTTTGTTTCCAACTGTACGATAAAAAAACACTCTTAGTTGACGATTGTACTGAATTTGGATTTTTTCCACTAAAACCTCCATTTTCAAGAAACATTGCCGTATCTATTGACATACCAATATATCTATCATTATAGGATTTTACATATTTTGTTTCTTTCAACTTTTCAATTAATTGCTCTGCTTCCGACAGGGATATCTCATCAGCGAAAAGCTCTCTTATCGTATATTTGTTTACATTAATCCTTTTAGGATTATCCAACAAAAATTTAAGTATTATGTCTAATTTATCTGTGTACGGCATTACTTTCTCTGTGATATTTGTATTATAATTATTAATTTTCTGAGAAGTTACTTTTTTTATTGTTTTGTAACTAATCTCATATTGAATATTGTTGAAAGTGACAATCTCATTGGCTTTCTCTACTTTGATCACGTACAATTTCTTCCCTTCATAAGTAATAAACCCTTTTTCAATTTGTACAGCAGGAGAAATTTTAGCTAATGAGTTCTTCACTACAATCTCAACCTGAAAGTCATCACTTAAACCTTTTATGGATATTATACTATTTTTATTTAAAACTCCGAGAACAAGAAGCCCTCCATCAGTATTTGCATAGGCACATATTAATTTTCCAATTTCGATATGTGAAGGTAATAATACTTCATACTTCAGTTTATTACTTTCGGGTAAGCCAATCTGTTTAATTGCATTTTCTTCTAATCTCATTTTTTCTATATAGGAAATTTCTTGATATTATTCTTTTTTAAAATGTGTCCTAAACTCACTTGCCATACTTGAGTACCATCATCTACCCATAATTCAGCATCAGCATAGTCTAATGCATCTTTCTCAGCACCATAGTACACGATTACCTCCTGAGAATATGCTGGTCTAAAAACAATTTTTATAGGGTTATTATTTTTGTAAACCCCTGCTAAAATTGTGGGAGCAGTATTAATATCAAGCTCCTCAAGATCATAGTTATTCAATGTTTGTAAATGTGAAATTACTCTCGTTCTTGCTTTTTGAATATGAGACTGTGACAAAAGAAACATATCAGTAGTGGGAACAGATTGATGATCAAATAAAGCTTTCAAATCTGTATCACGCATTGCATCTTCCCATTCTTCAATATTTGTTATACCCATTGAGGTTAATATCTCTTGTGTAATAGGAAGTAGGCTCTTTGTATCGTCATTTATGTTTTCAAATTTTAGTCTAAGTTCATTAGCAGATGTAACCTCAAAAGCAGAAAGAAGATCTTTTAATTCTTCAGCTTTGTTGATATTTTCTATAATTTCTTCATCATCATATAAAAGATGTTTATTTTTAAAAAGAGTAGGAAAAAGATATGCTGCTTGGGAAGTATCTTTGTTAAACCAGAATAAAAGTTTTTTAAATGCTTCATTATATTGTTTTGAAATAGTCCTATCACTGGACTTTTTATTAACCTCTGAAGTGATTGTGTCTACTGCATATTTTTTATCTCTAATATTTTCAGGATCGAAATCATAATTAATTGATTTATCTAAAAGCTCATCTCTAATATCATTTTCAAGAAGAGCCAAAATATTCTTAAAATCAATAGCTATATCTCCACTATCTTTTTTTAACTGTAATATCTTTTTAAAATTGCCATTTTGATTAGGAAAAATTGCATATTTATTTATAATTGTATCATAATCTTTAATCTCTTTCTTTATTAAGTCATAAAATTTATTTAACCACTCCGTAACTTCTATTCCTTTAATCCTTTCCGAAAGATTCTCTGAAGTTTTGCAATAATCTATAAATATTGCTAATTGCTCCACTGTCAATTTACCAGATTCTTTCCAATTTAATCTGTACCAAAGTTCAATATCAGAAAATTGTGGTAAACTATTAGGGAACCAATAATTAGATATTTCCCATATTTCATTTCTAACCTCTCTACTTCCCGAATTGGGAAACCACGAATTTATTTTTTCTTCTTCATTTAAAATAGAAATAAGATTTCCACTAGCATTTGTTACGATAGGAATATGAAGCAATTTTTGACGAATAGGAGTAACTACTTCTTTAATAAACCAATTATTATCTACCCAATCATAATCTTCTGAAATTGCTTTTATTTGTGCGAGTAAATGAAGGTTTTTCCAATTATTTGTAACAGCAAAATCTAGTAACTTAAAATAAAGTGATTTGGCTTCATCAATAATACTTTTATTTTCATCTATTCTTGGATTAACCCGCTCTGACGTAGTTAAATATACTCCATCACGCGGATCTGTAGGATTAAAATTAGGATTGTTGATTATTATTGGCACGTGAAATTTTTCAGTCCCTACCAATGGAAAATCACAAAACAATCTTGGCACCTGCTCATCAATTGGTAATAATGAAATAGATTCCCCATTCTTTTGTATAGGTATTGCAATAGAGGTTAGTCCAGAAGAACAAACTATTATACTGTAGATTGTCTCCTCAAGTAAATCAGTATCAATTAGTTTTACAGTTTGCAAACTAATTTCATCGGTAATCTTTTCAGTTTCTCCACTTCTAATAAATATATGAGAAGATGATACTATTTCAACTTTCTCTATTTCTGGTACGAATATAAGAGTGTAAGGAAGACAAATTTCCAAATTATTAAGACCCGATTCGGCTACATTAACACTAATTTTATCCTGCAGGGGATATATAAATTCCGTATTGAGATCCCCTTCGACGTATTCTGCATAGATAGGAGCATTATCTAAATCTTCTACAGATTCTTTAGACTTTTTCACAGCTTCAGTAATATCTTCTAAGTCAAAGCCACTTCTATCTAACTGCAGGTCAAATTTTCTGTAATCCAAATCAGGTTCTTTAGCAACTCCTTTAACGGTAACAATTTCTGATAACAAGTGAGTTGTCAAAAATCCTGTCCCGAATTTCCCAGTAGTTTTACTCTTTCCTTCTTCTGATCTGCTTCTGCTTTTAGTTGATATCTGCTCTATTAAAAAACGAATATTATCTGCAGTAAACGGCTTACCGGTATGTTTAAAACTTACATATTCCGGTTGGTAATCTATTCTTATCTGAACCCCTTTGTCTAAATGTACATCTTTTGCATTTTGAATCAATTCCCAGATCCATCTTTTGGGTGTAACAGGAGATTTTTCAACAAGTGAACGTAATTCACCCATTTCTTTGGAAATTTTAGTTGCTATGATTTGATGATGTGCTTTCTGCTCTAAGGAATCAAATTTCGATTTGTAAGACATTAAGATATAGATTATAAGTTTTAGCCAAATTTACAAATAACATAATAGTAAATTAGATTTTTCGTGAACTATCTTCTTTTTTTACCTCTTTATTCTCTAAATCTAAATTAACTTCTATTTCACCTACCGATTTATCCCTTGAATTCTGATTGTAAATGTCTTTTTTACAAGTTAAGTAAAATAAAGTTTTATTTTCAAGCCATCACCAAAATTATCACATTTGTAAACAAAGACCGGATAATGGCCTACTACCCTAACTACGGTAATCTACACTAACGGGACACTTACATAGAAATAGCACAAGAAGAATTAATTAATAATTATCTTGTTTCAAATGATATTATTTCCTCATTGAACAACCTTATCGGGAAAGATACAATTCCGGTAATGACAATTCACAAAAGCAAAGGTTTGGAATACCACACAGTCATATTCACCCAATTATTCCATTCGTAAAAAGAGAAAAAATCGAAAGTTTTGTATTGGGAAATATTATATTTTCTTATCGGACCTGTTTAAACCTTTATTTTCTTTCTACAATATATTTATAAGGAACTTGTCGAGTTAGGCAATAATAAATTATATTTTAGGAGATTACACTGTCTGGGAGGACTTTTAAGCATAATAGAAGCTAGAGCAGGACACAAATGCTCCAAGATGAAGTTGGTACTTTGAAACAGGTCATATCTATTTGAATTCGTTATGGCAGTTTTTGGCTCAACACCACACAATCAGATTTGGTCGTAGATATGACAAGTAAATAAAAGGTCAATTAAACGAAGCCTCAAATATAAGCATGAAAATGATACTTTTTATTAACTATTCGCCTATTTCAAGTCCTACGAAGGTTTTGTCAGTCCAACATCCTCAGCAATATCCTGCATAAACTTACTCAAAGGACGCTTATGAATATCCGTTATGTCCGTATAATTTCCTAATATAATCCGATCAATCGATGCTTGGTCGACACCAATTGCAGAATACTTTTCTTCAAGCAGCTCTCTATATGAATCATCGTACATCTCACTCTTTAGGATTAATTCTTCAACTATATCAACTTGTGCTTCATAAATCTTTTTTATTTGAAACACATCATTAAAAGTATGTTTTTCAGCTGCTACCGCAGGTTCAGTAAACTCAATTTCAATATCATCAATCTTTTTTGATATTAGGTATGTTGCTTTTGAGCCTTTTGTGAGTGTAAACTTAAAGTTGGATTTTGATAATTCTTCATTTTTATCGCTGTAAAAATTAAAATCTACTTCTTTGACACTTTTAACATTATTGCAGGATTTACATGCGGGATAAAGATTAAACAGGCAAATGCTTAGCCAAGGGTATACATCTTTTGGCCAATAGTGATCTAACTCAAATTTAGCTAAAACTTTTTTCTCTGTCTCAATTGATATTGTAAATTGCGAATTACAATAAATACATGCCTTGATTCCGATATCCCTAAAATATTTGGGATAAAAGCTCCCTCTCAGGTAATTATAATTTAAGGCCGTAACAATATCATCCTTAATGGGACTTGTTCTGGTAGTCCATTTTCCATTTTTATCTTGTACGTTAATTTTAGGGACATCCCCTATTTCTAGTTTATACGAATTAAGAACAGAGGGCAGATCGGTTAAGATACTTTTATTTTTCGCAAAACATTTAATTATTTTATTGAGATAGGCGCGATCTTTAGCATCTGTAGTTTTACCATGTAGTTCTTTGAGCTTGTTTAAACCACTATTGTATTGTCGGACAATATTCTTTGAATATTTTTGCTGGATTGCCAGAACATAGTTGATTGCTATAGAAATCATAATTACCTGTTTCTAAGTTTTGTCAGCATTTCAATTTGCTCGTCGATAAAATCCTTCTTTTTCTTTGGAAAAACCTCGCTATAAAATTCCATTAAACTCTTATAGAGTACAGGCTCCCCGACCAGACTGATCAATTCCCTACATTCTTTTTCGGTCAAAAAATTATTTAAATCAAAATCTTTGAATTCTTTATCTTTCGAAAGAATATCCTTAATATTTTCTTCTTCAGACAGCTCATTAATACCCAATTCAATGAGCGCTTTATGAATTTTTAATGAATGAATGACCTGCTCAATTTTCTGACGTGCATACTCTCCGAAGAAGCCCTTTTCAAGCATAAACTCTTTCCGAAGCAATTCATGAATATTTGACGCAAAAGTCTGACGATTTTCTGAACCGACATTAAGGCTACCATCAGTTAGCCTTAAAATATTCTGTAATGGAATATCCGAAAGTATAAACGGAGAGTGGGTCAAAATACAGACATTGATAGCTTTAATTTTTCCAGGCCTCAAATTCTTAAATGCTTTGATCATATCGGCCACAAACCGGCGCTGCATTTCCGGATGATAGTAAAGCTCCATTTCGTCCAGAACTATATTTACATTTGGATAAGCAGGTCGTGTGTTAATCTTTTTCGTTTCTGCTTCCTCCTTAGATTTGTGAACAGATTCAAGATTATACAGATGGTACATGATTGCATTCACATTGAAAATCATTTGCTGTTCACCCGAACTCATTGCACTTAATCTGATCTTTTTATGATCGCGTTCTTGAAATTCAAAGTCTATATTAAAAAAACCTGGAAGAGCATATTCTGTAAGTTCGGATGGGCCAAGCTCTGCCTCAGGCTTGAACAAATCCATATAGGTTAGAAGTTCTTTTGGAGAAAGATGAATTTCGGGTCCCCTTCCCTTTTTTGTTTTATTCCAGATCGGATTTAATTCTTCTATGCTCCTGCATAAGTAGTTCGCCGTCTGTTTGATCTTTTTAGTAATGTGACTATCTTTTTCATCAGCTAAAAACCTATCTAGATCAGAATTAGAATCGTTGGTATTATGAAATAAAAAGTTATACTTTTCAACTACCTTGCCAATTTTTCTGTTAAGGTAACTTAGGGCTATCTGCGCATGGGGTAGATCGATACTACTTGAAGGTATCTTGTATCGTTTCTTGATAATTGATGCGAATGGTAACTTATTAAAATCTCCTTCATCGACTAAATTATGGAGATGAGGAAATTTTGGGGTAAAAATAAAAGATGATATTTTATACTTATCTAAAATCCAGTTTTCCTTTTTATTGACCAGATCATAAATTAATGTTGACATTAAACGTTCATTAGAGAGTTTTATCTCATGGTTGATATTAAAATTACCCTCATCACGCATCGGATTAAGAACCAATGGCGTTCTATATGCATCATTTTTATGAAATAATTTATTTACCCAAATCCCCATAACTTTTGAATTGAGACCATGGTGCGAATAATTAAGGGAAATGGTATAAAAAAGATCTTCTAAATTTGGTACTGAACCAGATTCCATTTTCTGTTCTGGATCATTTGTAAAATAAAAATACTTGATATCGCCTGCCTTAATCTGTATTTCGCGTATTTCATCATGTACTTCATATATCAATGAAACGTTGAAACTAGACTCGAATCGTTTCTCCTTACCTTCAGTCTGCAATATTAAAGTTTCAACGTCACTAATATTACTTTTTAATCTTGCAGCAACCCTTTTTACAAAGGCTTCCTCAGAATCATCATTTTTAACGGTTACATCAAGTCTATACTTACTGATCAATTGGGTTAAATACAAATTAAGGTTCCCATGTCCTTCACGAACCGGTTTCGCGTTTGGAGACAAGCCATAATCTTTCGGATTCAGATATGAAACGCGCTTACAAAGATCGGATAATGCACTTTTTAATGTTTCCAAATCGACTTGTAAATCAACAGTTGGGCTGTGAAGCAATGCAGTTTCATAAAATTTTTCTTGAACCGCTAATCTATATATGACCTGATACAATAATTCCATTAAAGTACTCTTTCCGGTTCCGTTCTTACCTACTACAGAAGAAATAGTAAGAGAAATACCATTATTCAACTTATAAAGATTATCTGGAATTTTATTTCTATCTGTTCTTACTACACTTCGTGTCTCATCAGCAGAATCTTCTAATTTAATAGTATAGTCTTTGTAAAACTGATATGGGTGACCAATCTTTAATTTTTTTGAAAATTCACTACTACATCCGTTTAACGCAGTGATGGCAATTAGTTTAAATTCAGGCATGTTAATTTAGAAATCTCTAATTTATAAAAAAACTCTGTCCCAATCCAAAATCATTTAATCGGCACTTCTACATTAACGAAATAAAAGCCGAATCATAAATTGACTATTGATCTGACTACAGAACAATAAAACAGCAAACGGCATTGCTTTGTCGTAATTATCCCGAAGGAAACGATTGCCTAGCATTATGACCATTTACCGCAGCTTCAGAGATCTCCCATAATCTGCTAAGCTCGGGATAACTTTTCCTTTCGATCTTACAAGGGAGAAAAACTCTTTTTCTTTCTTCAGGAAGTAGGTCTATTCTATAAAAATTTGGTTCTTCTTCCTCTCCAGGATGAAGATAGCTGGTCGTATGTGCCCCGAGTTTATTTCTAAGTTCAATAATTTTTGCTGATTTCAGATCAGTTCTAATTTGTTTTTGGCCATCAAGATCAAATAATCTTACCAGATCAGTAATAACTCCCAATTGAATATAATAAGCATTCAAAACTCCGTAAAGTCTTAAATACTGTTCCCCGTGGGAATTAGATTCAGTAATTAATCCATTTTTAAAAACTTTGTCGATAGCATATTGCGAATCCTCTAGTAAATCTATACAAGCTCTGAATAAGTCCGGATCATAATTCTTTTCAAATTTTAGCACTTTTGTTAATTTACTTTGATATTCATCCTCACCAGAATTTTTTTACAGGTACATATCTTAAAATTCCTAAAAGTACTTCTAAATAGATACCTACCGTTGAGGTAGAGTCCAAATATTCTTTATCATTCATATTTAATTCACTAATGTATATTAATCCAAACTATTTTTCAATCTTAAACAATGGGTTTAACAAATTACATTGACTTACTCCCCACTCATAATATTTCTTTTGATTTTCCGTGTACAAATTGTTTTCAACAAGGAATTTTTTTCTTTCATTTAGATATTTTAATATTCGTTGTGATTTCTCAAAATTTTCCGCAACTATAATCAAATTTTCAATTTCCCTTTTTTCATCTTCAATCTTTTTTTGCTTCTCTATCTCCTGCTCTCTGATAATCGCTTGTTTTCTCCAACTTTCTTTTAGCTCCAAATGATATTCATGTGAATACTTCGCATAAAGTTCAATATATGCCATAACACGAATTAATTTTTCTTCAATTGCAGAATATGGTGTGTCCTTCCATTCTTTACGATTCCATGTATCTTCATACATTTGAACACACAATAATTCCGTCATTACAAAATCTCTAGATGCATACTTACTATCATCATTCGTAACATACTTTCCCACATTTCGAATACTTAAATGAATTTCTCGATCTAAAATTTTAATAATGTTTTGATCATTAATGTCAAAACCGAAATGATGCCCTCTGAATTCAATGAGTTTGACCAGAAAATCCACAATAAGTAATGTTCTTGCCAAATACTTCTTATCAACTGCTATGGGTATAATTAATTTCTTCTTTGCTTTTTTTTCCAATAGTTCTCAGCGGACTCAAACCAATCCTTAGTATTTGATGTAATCTCGTGAGGACTTGATAACCTTTTTAAAAACTTTATTGGAGCACCTTTATCATTTTCAATCTCCTTTATTCTGTCTTCGATTTCTTGTCGGGGTATGGTTGTGAACATAATAAATCATCCTTTTATTTTAGCACATTTATAGTTGAGTTATAATGTTAACTTCTTAAAAGCTATTCTTTCACCCATTTTCACATAGGTCTCAAATCCCAAACAATAAAGGATTATCGTGCTCATGACTAAATACAATAACACCAGAGAAAATTTTAGAATGGAGTGATCAATTTGGCGATGTGGATGTACTAATTTAGCTTCCAGCTAAAGTTAAGCATAAAACTTTAATTTTAGCCTATGAAACGAGAAAGAAAAATCTACAGTCCTGCTTTTAAAGCCAAAACTGTTCAGCAAAGCAAAGAACAAACTTAATGTGTCAGAACTCTCAAGGGAACTGGGAATTGCAGTCACACTACTAGTATGTGCCGTGAAACTTACAGATGAAGAAAATGTAAAACGTTTTAATGCTTTGAAAATTGATGATTTTTCTTCCAAATCACTACAAACGATTTTTGATAAACATATTGACAAATCAGCTCAAATAGTCACTGATGAACGGAAAGGGTAACCACTCTAAATCTAAGTATACAATCTTTAACAACATTATAAAAAGAATGATTAAGAGAGAGCCAATTTACCAAATTGATTTTGCATATAAATAAGTTATGATCTCTATAAATTTTATTCAATTTTCATTTCACTATAAAAAATAAGAAATTTAATTAATCTATAATAATTTACAATAGTTCCTCAAGAATCATATCTGTGCTCTTTGTAAATCGATAATCGCATAATAATTTATCAAACAACTTTAGAATTGAAATCTTTATATGTCTGTTATCTTCTGTATTCTGACTAAGCTTATTGTATGCGTTGACAATAAATTTGATACATTTTTCTTCAATTCGATAAGAAAGATTTTTCTCGCTATTTTTTTTACTATTCATTGCTATTTGGAATAACTCTATAGATTCATAAGGAGATGAGTTCAATTGCAATATCATATAGTCCACAAAATAATCCGAAAATTTGAATAAATCAGATTTCACGAATCTTTTAACAAAAGGGTAAATATCTAATAATTTTAAATATTCTGCATTTAAAAAACTCCAATTCAATTCTTCTTCATTGTCTTCACTAGCAGCATCCAATAATTTATCTAACAAATAATTATTGAGCTCAATTATACTACCATTTTCATAATAATAGTTCTTAAGAATGACTCTTAGAAAAGTACTTAAATATTTTCTTTGCTTTTTAAATAAATCTAAAATAATGGGTTGCATATTTACATTACCTTCAAGATACAATCCATAGATACTTAAAAAAAAAGAATGGCAATCATCTTTTCCGAAAAGATGGGAATCAATTAATATATTGTAAATCGGTAACACCTCTTCTAAGCAATGAAATTTCATATAACTGAACGACCACAAGGATGAAGATAAAACGTAAATGTTATTTTCTCTATTTACAAAATATACAAAAAATTCTTTAGCTCTTTTTTTGTCTAAGTTGATCAAATAAGCGAATTTATATAAAATTGCTGCGCGAGATTCAATTGGTCCATAATCAAACACATATTTTATAGTATCAAATATTACTTCAATATATCTCTTATCAGAAATTGTAATTAAAGCTATTGTTGCCGTTGAATAGTCCGTATTTATTGCTTTACCAATGAGATTTTGAATAGATGTCTCTGAATCTTCAGCAATCTTAAACTCTTTATTATTTCCTTCTTGAAAATCTAATGATTCCTTTACTAAATAACTTACAAATTCAGCATCAACCTCCTTTAATTCATTCACTAAAGATGAAATAATATATAAGAAAAGATGCTTATCGTAGCTCAAATCTTTATATAACAATATTTTTAACAAAGGAGTAATAATATTTAAATCAGCTTCGCTTTCACACCATCCTGATAGACCGTAAATGCTGAAGATAAGTGGTATACTGTTATCTTCCAATGCCTTAGTAATGACACTTACTTTATCATCGTTTGGAAATTGTTTGACTGTTGATTTAAATGCTGTTGCCAGCTCCTGTTTTCCACCTTTAAGGTAGTCTTCTGCAAAATGATCTCTTTCTGTACTGTAACGTCTGAAAGCATTTAACCACTGCTTTTCATTCATTTTGTAACATCGGTCTATTGATATAGGACTTTGTACCACTCCTGCTAAAACCTTACGACTACGATGAGAATCTTTTATATGTTTACCAAACTTTCTTTCAAGCTCTAAGTATTGAGTTCTCACTTCTCCTTGTATATATTCAAATGGTAGGCGGTTCAATAAATAGAACTTACTTCGACCAAAATTAGAGTAAACCCTTTTTTTATCATCATTTTTATAAATACGGATTTCATCCCCAGATTTGAAACTAGTTATAATTTCAATTATTGTTTGTTTTTGATTATCATTAAATAACAAAAATGCTTTTTGGAGTAATTCTCTAATATCTAAATCCAAATCATCGTAGAACATAAGCATACCTCTTCTGCTAAAAACAATAAATAATTCATACACCTCAGTAGTATATTGTTCAATATTGTTCTCAATTGCATGTATGAGTAATCTCATTATTGCGTATGATGAAGTATTTTTTTGATCTCTAAAAAATACAGCAAAATAATCGTAGTTACTTTTAGCAATCTTATTAAGGCATAGCGCCAACAAATGATAAAAAAAATCAGAACCTCTCAAGTTATCTTCTTCATCAAAATCAACATACTTATATCGGTAGTCATCATCAATCCTTTGAAGATTCTGCGATATACTATTTGTCAAATGAGGATTTAAAATTTTAAAAACAAACTCAAATAGTAAAATTGGAACTTTATTAACAAGTGTTTTTATAAGTTCAGATTGTATCAAATTATTTTGATCAGCAGCCGAATTCTCTTCAATTTGTCTTGATAATGGTCCCTTAATTTTTTCAAATGAATATTCAGGATTTTTTTTAGCAATGCTATCCAATATCGTGAAATAAAAATAAGTATTAGCCTCTTGAGGTTTTTGTATATTTTCGAAAATAGTATATGCTGGTGAATCAAAACTCTCCCAATCAGATACGCAGGATAAAGCATTTAATATCAGAAATTCGTTATCAAGCAAATTCAAAATTTCCCAAGCCTTACTATGGTTTTCTTGGACGGCTTTATTTAAGAAGTTCTCAGCAGATCTTTTTGCCTTTTCAAAATGTATTGGCATTAAATCGTTGATTGAAGAATCAACGTCAGATTTTAAATTAAGAAGATTTAAAAGATCTTCTTCAATATCAAATATTAACCAAGAAGTAGGGGAAGCATTATCAAAGAAAATAGTTTGCCAATGAAATGAACTATTTATAATTCCTGTAATTAATCTATATTCTTCTTCCGTGGGATTTTGCTGTTCTGCTATTGCAACAACAATTATATGTTTAATATGGAAAAGAATAGATTCATTTAGAAGTATTTCTTCCAAGGTTTGTATATACTTTTTACTATCAAAATCTCTCAGATAGTTTACAATCATTTTAACAGCAGCTCTTATGTGAATGGATTGTTCACTTTCTTCAATATAATTAAGTAAAATTTTATCATTTTCTACAAACTGTTTAGCAAACACGAAATCGTAGAAAGTTTGATGAAAGAATTGAAGCTGTCTATTATCAGTTGAAATTAACATTTGACTTTCTAAATAGCGGATTTCCTCCTCGTGATCTTCATACTTTAAGAGAGATAAAGAAATCCTTTGCTCTGCAAACATATCTTGAGCCAATCTGTAAATAAACTGTTTAAGATTTATTCTATTGACAGGAGATAATGATGAGATCTTCACAACCTTCTGATGCCATAATTCCAGATACAAATCGAGCATATTATTTGCAGTATATATACTTCTATTTGTTCTAACCTGAGAAAAGACATTGAGATAATTTGGAATTCGTAATAGTACTAATAGTTTTTGTGACAAAAGGCTAGGCTCAATATTTATTTTCTCCAGTAGTCCCTTAACCTGTGTATCACTCAATAGTCTCATTGAAATAGTTTTTACATCTTCATAAATTTTTAAAGATGGATCATATTTCAAATCACTATTTCGAACTGAAATAATAAACTTAACTTGTTTATCATTTGCAAAATACTCAATAAATGTTCTATAAAATTCTAAAAAACTTCTGTCCGAAGACATAGACTGAGAAAGCGCATCAATTTGGTCAATCAGAATTACAACCTTCTCAAAGTGATTTTTACATTCTTTGATAGTATTATATACTGGGAAATCAAAACCTAGTTTTTCTTGTAAATCTACAATGGAGTTTGAGTAAAGCTTATCTGCTTTTAAGCCTAAAACTGCTATGTTATTCTTTTTACAAAGATCATAAAGATCTCTTATCACAACGGTTTTTCCCGAACCTGCTTGACCAGCCAATAAACAAATATTTTTTACAATTCCATTTTCACCTATTTCGGGGGTTTCTTTTGCCCATTCGAACAACTCAGTTGTTTCCGACCTATCAATATGGATATTATTTATATTTTGAAAAGTATTTTTTTCGGATTGCAATCTTGCAGATCCTAAGTTCAATTGGTCTAATAATTTTTGAGGGCTATAAGTATTATTCCCATTCTTTATTGTGCTGATTAAATTTTCAACAGCAGAATTATCAACGACTTTTCTTACTTCAAAAAACACCGAAATTAAGTGAGTAAAACCAATATGATTAAGATAATTATCTAAGTCCTGAGGGATTATTTTTTTAACTTTTATTTTGGAAAGAAGACTTTTAAAATGATCATAATCAAAATTATCTTTTAACGATAAAAGAGTCGGCATTTCTAAATTTTTATCTATCCATTCATTTAATTTTGCTTCTTTAGTAATATTATTTGAAAAGTCATCAATAAATGCTAAACAATCATCTGTAAAACCAGTACTTACAGCAATATAATATGTAAAATCATCATAATCTGCAACTAAATTATTGTCTCTATCAGCCAAACTATATAGAACAAATCGCACAATCTCCGGCCCTAAATCATTTTTAGCATAATTTTTAGCATATTGCTTACATTGTATAAGTCCATAACTACGGCCTCCTTTGATTAAGTTACAATCTCGGCCTTTATCTCTAACACCACTCATCAAATTTATATCATCAAAATCTTCAAGAATTTTTAACTGAATTTTCAGATTAAAAATGCCATATAACAATTCTTCAAACCTGCGTGGGCTCGGTAGATTATTATAAGAAAATGGTTGATTAGATAAACTCACAGGTTTAGGTAAAGAGTTCTCTAAATCAGGCCTTTCATAAATAATTTCAGGAAACATAAATAATGATATTATAGAGGTCGTTAGTTTACATATATTCTATCTACAAGGTATAAAATAATTACTCTTTATAAAAGCTTATTTTTTTTACCTCTATAAATTATTCATAAAACACAATAAAAAAGTTCTCTAAGTTATTACATTATTATAAGCAACCCATTTGTTCACAAGAAGAAACGACATAAATCGGTCTCTGCCTAAATATTATAAAAGACTGATAACATTTGGATGTCCACAGTAGAGTCTAATAAAAATAAGTAGTCAATTTTTCAATTGTTACAACATATAATTTTAATTAATAATACACTTAAAGTTTAATATTTCACTTTATATTTATGAAAACAGCTTACTTATACGTCAGAGTAAGTACTGACGAACAAAAAAGAAAAGGTTACTCATTACCGGATCAGGAAGATCGATTACTGAAATATTGTAAGTATAACAATATTGAAGTCAAAGGAATTTATAGAGAGGACTACTCTGCTAAAAATTTCAATAGGCCTAAATGGAAGGAATTATTCTCCGAAATTAAAAAGAAACCAACAGAACATAAGAACATATTATTTGTAAAATGGGATCGATTTAGTCGAAATATCGAATATGCTTATGAAATGATTGGAAAGTTGCGAAAATATAAAACGACACTAATGGCAATTGATCAATACATTGATTTATCTGTTCCAGAAAATATAATTTTGCAAGCTTTACATTTAGCTTTTCCAGAAGCAGAAAATACTCGGAGATCTCAAAATGTTTCAAATGGCATTCGTCGGGCTAAATTAATGGGAAGATATCCTAATAAAGCTCCCATAGGTTTCCTCAATGTGACATTAATGGATGGAAAAAAAACTATTGTTCCTAAAGAGCCTGAAGCCGAAATTATAAAGTGGGCTTTCAATCAAGTTGCTATGAATGACCATAAAATATCTGAAATTAATAGAATAGCTAATGATAAAGGACTTATATGTTCAAGATCGTATTTTTTCAGAGTCTTGCGTAATCCAGTTTATTGTGGGCATATATTAGTAAAGCATAACTCTAATGAAAACCAAATTATCCCGGGACTACATGAGACTTTGATTTCAGAGTCATTATTTTATCAGGTACAGTCTGTGATTAATACAGAAAGAAAAAATACAGCTAAAAGAGATGATTTAAGAGCAATGTTTTTCCTTAGAGGTTTTTTGACTTGTCCTGTTTGTGGCCAAAAACTTACTGGGAGTTTTTCAAAAGGTAAGCTGAAAAGATACCCCTACTACCATTGCAATAATGGTTGCAGTATTAGGATTGGTGCAATTTTACTTAATAATTGTTATCAAAATAAACTTCAAGAATTAATACTATCAAATAGTTGTATTGAATTATTTAAGAAAATATTGGAAGATCAGAATATAAAGACTCAGAAGACCAGTTATTTACACACTCAATACTTAGTAGAAAGAAAAATAAAAGAGGAGAATCTAACTCTTTCTAAAGGTAGAAAATTACTTATAGCCGGAATTTTAAAAATTGATGATTATAACGCATTAAAAAAAGAGAATCAAGTCAATACAAAAAACCTTAAAATGGAAAGCCGTAATATTTCTAATAAATTAAAAGCTATTGATAACAGTAATCAAATAAAAGATAAACCATTAGTCAAAATTTTTCAAAAATTTTCAGAGTTTGATATTTCGGATAAAAAACATCTGGTAAATCTTATTCCTCCGATTGATATTGACTATAAAACAGGAAGTCTTTCTTTAGATTTAAATCATGCATTCTCAAAAATATTCTCAAAAAAAACATTGGAAAAAACGAATTTCATTGATAGAAATGTTTCAGTAGAACAAGCAATTATTATTTTGGCTAAAAATGGGATCTTGGTAAGCGATGATGAAACTAGAATTATATTAGAATTACTATATTTAATAGCAAAAAATCACAAAAAATCAGAAGAAAGAAAAATCCAAAACATTAAGGAGATTTCGGACACTTAATGATAGTAGATTTCAATCTTATTGTGGCACTTTTCAGACTGTTTATTTCAAACAATCTAAGTAAGTTAAGGAGATTCGAACACTTAATGATTGTAGATTATAAGCCTATTGTGGCACTTTCAGACTGTTTATTTCAAACAGACTAAGCATTTTACGTTGAAAATGTCGAACACTAAAAATCAAATTATAAGAATTTGATAAAGAGATATTTATGGCTAAAAAAAAGAGACAACTAAAAAATAGTTGTCTCCTTAAGTGACGCAGAGTTGCATTTTCCGAACACTTTTATAGAAGATTTGAACAAAATAGCTGAGCTTGAGTCGTTAAATTTCAAAATTCATATTTGATTATTTTAATCTACCACTTTGGAACTATCAATTTTAGCTATGAACCTTCCATTGCCTTCTATCTCATGAAAGTTCAATCCCCTTGTTACAGCTTTAAAATCTGCTTGAGAGTTTTGAAACGAGGCAAAGACAATACTTTGTGCTTCTTGCTGCAAAGACAGCTCTCTTAAGAACTCATGAAAATCTTTTTAACAAAAGCGGGTGACTCCTATCTTTAGCATAGGAAGTCTCTAAAAGTGCGATATAATAAGCCCACATGGCGCGAATATGATCACTTCCGGAAGAATCAAACCGTAAGTCATAATATTTCAGTCTTCCATTTGGAAGGGCTACTTCTATTATTGGCATTTACTTATCACCGGATATGCGAATAGCGCTTTTATTTTTACTTTGATAGTTGAAATGTGTTAATAAAGTAACGAAACAATTTTCCAGCAATTGAATCTTTTCATCATCCTGTTTCGTAAATAAATCTTCTCCTAAATTTGATTCTAAGCCTTTTAAATTTTCCCACTGATCTGATAGCATTTTGAGGCGATTTTTTAAACCCACTGTAGTTTCTTCAAGCGCTTCATAAACTATAATTAATTTTTTCAGATTGATCTTTAAATATCAGGCTTTTCAACAAAACATAACTGTTATTTAATGGTTACAGCCATGTTAGGAACTACAATATCGCCTGTTAAACCTGTATAACGTTGTGCAAATATTTCAACGTAATCATTCGTGGATAGTTCAGTTGTGCCATTAATTGGCAATACCACAATATCATTTAAAGCAGCTCCACGTCCATATACTTTATACTGACTGATGGCTGTTCCGTTTTTTGCAATATAGATGATATAAGTACCGGCTGCAGGTACCTGAAATGATACAGAACCCGTGACCTGAAAAATTCTTTTCTTTTTACCCACATACTTCAACCTGTTAGGAACCCCATCCGTAGTAAATCTGAACAGGTTTGATGAGGTGGAAACAGATGTTGAAGTGCCAATTTTTACAATATTACTTGGATTGGAGCTGTTAAAACTTACCCCAATACCGGTTCCTACTGGATAATCAACTGAAAAGTCACCAACAGCATTGGTGTCTGCTTCAGTTGGAAGACCTGCTGCCCTGACGGTCCAACTGTTATTAAAATTGTATCCTGAATACGTCCCAGTAGTATAAGGCTTGACATATCCAGCTGTATTGGTTCCTGTAAATACAACGGATTCAATCACCGCATCTCCTGTAATGGTAAGCCCGCTTGTTGAAACATCAAAACCGATTGCCGAACCGTTGACCTGACTAAACCCGCCCTGTTTTTCAACCGATGTAAAGGTTCCCGTAAGCTTTTCGTAGGTGCCGGAATTATTAGCTGCCCAACCCATATTGCTGAGCAGAAGCTGCCCGATATTATTATAGGTTATACCATTGGTATTTCCGGTAAACTGGATGATACTGAGAAACACCAGTCCAAGCCCGGAAATGGTTCCCACACTACTCGAGTTGGCTACAACACTATCTCTGAAGATAAGATTCTGGGTAGCGGCACCTGATATATTAAAAACATTTCCTGATGGTGCACTGAGGGTAACACTCTTAATACTTCCCCCTGTTGCTCCCTCAAAAATATTTCCTGTCGTTCGGACAATAATATCGTTATTGGTATCAAGTCCGTGTATATAAGCATTATTAATTTCTATAGGTCTGTCAAAAACTATCTGTCCGTTGATTTCATACAATGTATCTGCATTCAGAAGGTACCTTGTTCCACCTCCTGCACTTAGTTCCGTTGCCAGCACTGTAGCTAAAACATCTGTAGACTTTATTCGCTTAAAATTAAGTCTTTCAGAGACATTACTTCCTACAGGGAACCATGCTGCCGTATTGGAAGCATAATAGTAAAGCTGTTTGAAATTAGTATCGTACACGATGAGTCCATCAGCAGGTGAAGCAATAGCGATCCGCTGGGCTGTTGTCAGACGTGGAGCTAGCAGCCCTCTTGTTGTGGAGTTGAGATCTAAAATAGAGCTGGGATGAGGAGTTGTTGTATTTATCCCTACCTGGGCTCTCATTGAAAATGAAATAAGAAAAGCCATCAACAACATAAAAAGCTTTCCTGTAAAAGAATTTTTTTTTGTTTTCATATTAAAAGATTTAGGTGGTTTGATAAGGTAATTTTATGTCTCGGGTAAGCAGTAAGTCAGAAAAACACTAATCAGCGTTTTCCGGTGGTCTCAGAGTAAAAATGATTGTGTTTTTGCAAGAAATTTTATTATATTTGATTAAAGTCTGTTATGAAAGCCGACTACTTAATCATGCGACCTCTCCTATTGAGAGGTTTTGTTTTTATTTGGTTCATTAATTTGCATCCTAGTCTTAATGTTACCAAGCCTAAGAATGAGGATCTTCTTATTATAAATTATGAACATGAGGATAACATACGCCTGCAATCCGATTCTGTTACCATCGATTTTTATTTGCTTGCTATAAATTGAGGGTAAAATTGTTTCTTTTTAGACATCCTAATGAAACACTCTGTTAGACATATAAGAATTATCTACTACTTCCCCTGCACTTGGGCGCAAAAAGAAAAATTCAAAAGAAATATCACTTATCTTTGCAGTTGTTTAATGTTTATTATTATGGAAAGCACTTCGATATACAGAAAAAAAGTAGTTCGATATAGTTATCTAAAATTGATTGCTTGTTCAATTTTGGTCAGTATAATTTGTTGTGTACTGGCTTATAGCTTAAAGCATAGTACTGCTTATGTACAGGAAAAATTATCTGAAAAAATTTCCGGCTTTGATCCGAGATTTTATATTATCGCACCAAGTATTGGTATTACGTTGATATATTTCCTGAGAAAATATGCTTTTCAAAGCAGAAAGAATAAGGGAATAAAAGAAATCTATACGACATTGGAAACAAGGAAAGATCACCTGCCCTTTTTTAAAATTCCTTCACACTACATTAATGGCTTCTTAACTGTTGCTTTTGGCGGATCAACGGGAGTTGAAGTCTCAACCGTTGTTGCAACCGCTACAGTAGGTAACCAAGCTTATAAGAGATTACAACCTGCAGGAGCTTACAAAACCGAATTGATATGTGCAGGGGCTATTGCTGGCGTAACTCTGCTATTTGGAAGTTCGTTGGGTGGTTTGTTTTTCGCATTTGAGGTCATTGCACGAAGATACAGCAGGACTTTACTACTTAGTGCATTAACTTCGATGTTCATTGCATCAATTATTGTTTTTTATTTTGATTCCACTCCCCTCTTTACTTTTGCAGTAAAAGAATGGCGGTGGCAGGCAATTCCTTTTGTGATTATTTTAGGATTGATAGGAGGAGTTTTGGCACTTTATTTTACTAAGATTGTTATCTATGCAAAATCTTATTTTGCAGAGATAAAAAACAACTTTATCCGAGTTAATATTGGAGCAATAACGGTAGGAGTTTTTATATTTTTCTTGCCAGCACTCTATGGTGACAGTTATCATGGTCTTGAAGAAATTTTAAGAAATAGTTTAGATAAATCTATTGATCTATTATACTTCTTTCCGCTGATCCTGCTCGTTCTGTTAAAACCCCTTGCAGCCTCACTTACATTAGGAGCTGGTGGTGACGGTGGTGTCTTTGCGCCTAGTATCGTAACAGGTGCAATATTAGGTGTTTTGTTTGCTCAGCTTTGTAACCATTATCTCGGAACTCAACTTGTGACTATTAATTTTGCACTTTTTGGTGCGGCGGCAATGCTTTCTGCTGCAATCCATGCACCTTTTACAGCAATATTTATTATTTCAAGTCTTGTTCCCAGTGGATATGTTTTGCTGCTACCATTACTAATTAGCAGTTTAGTTTCAAAAGTACTAGCGAAAAATCTCTTTCCCTATAACGTATATACTTATAAAGAAGAGGCTGTCACTAAATAAATAATACATATGCAGAAATCTAAGTACTTTAATTTTAATAAACATCTTCTACTTTATAACAAATTTCAAACACAAAATCAATGCTTTCCTAGCGCAATAATTTGTAAACATCATACTTAATTAAGGATACATATACGATTTAACAGCTACAGGTAGTGTAATTTAAGTAATTCTAAGTTCATTAGCATCTCCATATCTTCAAACCTTTCATCTTACTCTGAAAAGTTTGAAGTTGTTATGTCTCCACGCTTGGTCTGGCTTCTTCACTGTCTCCGTAAACCGCACGACACCCATCGCCATCAACATAAAAACCTGTTAAATTCCGGCTTGGGCCCCTTTTATATTTTTTACGTTATTTAATAATGTAATGAGCCAATGATATTGTCCATTATATCAGCCGTAATTTATTCAGCACACTATTTGATGAAGTCGCTACCACTTCCTTAATTGAATGAATTCCTGAACTCTAACGGTGAAATATTAGTTTTCGCTTTAAACAGTTTATTGAATGACTGTGGGTGTTCAAACCCCAGTTCATAGGCGATCTCGCTTATGGTAAGTTCAGTTGTGGAAAGTCTCTCTTTGGCTTTTTCGATTAACTTTTCATGGATGATTTGCTGCGTGGTTTGTCCGGTCAACGATTTGAGCATTGCACGCATGTATTGGGGTGATATATTTAGCTTTTCGGAAAGCAGCTGCACCGTAGGCAAGCCATGCTCTATTATATTTTTTCCTTCAAAATAATCCGAAAGAAAATTTTCCAACCTCTCCAAAAACTGATGAATGACTTTCTTACGTGTTATAAACTGGCGCTGATAAAAACGTTGGGAATAATTAAATAGAGTTTCCAATTGAGAAATAATAATGTGTTGGCTGAACTGGTCTATATTGCTCTGATATTCCTGTTTGATATTTTCAATGATCTGCTTCATTTTCAGTTCCTCATCTTCTGATAGGAACAGCGCTTCATTAACAGAATAATCAAAAAATTCATATCTTTTGATGGAAGTGGAAAGTGCCGTATTCCAGAGAAAGTCCGGATGGATCATTAGCATCCATCCGGAAGGATTTCTTCCTTGTTCTTCACGTATCACACTTAAAATCTGATGTGGGGCCATGAAAAACATCACTCCTTCATCAAAATCATAATCATTCTGCCCATACCTGTACTTGTGCTCCATATCACGTTTTAGCGAGATCATATAAAAATCAAACAGAAGGCTCTGTTTTCCGACTTTTGTATGCTCGGTCATATCTTCAAAATTGATCACACTAATAAGCGGGTGCTTCGGCCCCGGCAGACCACGTAGTTTGTGGAAGTCTGAAATGGTCTTAATTCGAACAGGCTTATCGGACATGGAATTATGTGCTTTTATATTAAAATAGATAAAACAAAAATACAGATTATCGGAGTTCCGAAAAATAATACGAACCTTTTAAATCTTCCAATAAAGTTGGATGTACAGGATTCCATCCCAGCGCATTCCTTGTCCATTCACTTGAAGTGGGGTTATCCAGCTCTGCAAAATGCGTAAACCAGGAAAAATGCTGCCCAGCTTCCTGAGAATTCAGCGAGGTAAAAGGAATATTTAAACGATCCGCAATTTCAGCGGCTACTGTCTTGAGCTCAATTCCTTCTTCGGATACTGCATGATATCTGGTTCCATTTTCAAATGGTTTTTCCAGCGCCAATCGGTAGAGCCCTGCCGCATCCAGTCGATGCACAGCTGGCCAGCGGTTATTTCCATCACCAATAACCGAAGAGACACCTTTTTCCTTTGCTATTTTGATAAATAGCGGAACAAAGCCGATCTGATCTCCTTCACCATGCACAGATGGCGATAATCTAATCACGGCGACACGCACACCTTTTGCAACCTGATCGTCCGCGGCATTTTCAGTTGCAATCCTCGGATGTGGGTGATGGACGTTGCGGTCTTTCTCAGTTGTGATGCCATCTTTTGAAAAAAGTGCAGTGCCGGAAGTGATGAGAAAGGGCTTGTCCGTACCAACCAGAGCATCTCCTATGGCGCCGATTACATCCCTATCCAATTCACACATTTCCTCAAACCGCCCAAAATCATGTACAAATCCTAAGTGTATAACTGCATCAGCTGCATTAGCCCCAGATTTCAGACGTTCAAAATCAGTAAGGTCACCTTGGTGGACCTCTGCTCCTGCTTCAATTAACTTCTTTGCAGATTCTTCCGACCTTGCAAGCCCAAGAACCTTGTGACCAGCTCCTAATAATTCTTGTACTACAGCTGTTCCTATGAAACCTGTAGCGCCTGTAACAAATACTTTCATTTCTAATATTATTTATGAAGCAAAGTTCGGGGTTCTTATATCGCAAAATGTAGCCAAAAATAGCTTTGTTGTAGCCAAAACTTACAATTTAACTAAGAGTGATTTAGATTTTTGATTTTAAAGGGTCTCTTAATTGGCAGATATCTCTGTATAGTCCCCGGCGAAACGCAATCCACATCATCAATTCCGGCAATCCTGCTACTGTGTGCATCCTGAATTATCTATTTATCATCAAATCCAAGTAAGAAAAACTTCGAGGATAAGGAAATGTTATATCCATATACCATTACAGGTATTTGGAAAATCATGGAAGATCATCTTAAAAATAGAGAAATCAGAAATAAGACTGTGCTAATACAGACTGGCTGGGATATAGATGACAAGGCTAACAGAACAAGACCAGTTCACACAGAGCTACTGGGTACAGGGATTTTGATTGTCTAACATCTTTGTAATTTACATAAATTGCCGGCTAAGAGTTTTTTCCTTCACCGCCGCTCCACCAAAATTTAAAGGTGTCGGGACATTTCCGGTAAGAACTTTTGCTTCAATTGAAAAAAATCATTAAGTTCGAATACGAACTTTATTACACTAAGAAAATTAAACATGGCAAAAAACATTGGACTAACGAAAGATGCCGGCTGGCAGTTTGGAATCAGAAAAACTATGCCAACGAACGTGGAAACACTTTGGGAAACCTTTTTTTCAGACAGGGGCTTAGGCTACTGGGCTGAGGGGGTTGATCAGAACTTTTCGACTTTTAAAGAATATTCACACATCCGAACTACATGGAAGCATAAAGATTTTGAAGAAAGGGCCCATTTGCAGGTCAGGTTTATTCCAACTAAAGATAAGGATAAGACCACAATTTCGATTCATGTTGATAATTTAAAAAATGAAAGTCAACGTGAAGTAACTAAAAAATACTGGTTGGTCGTGATTGAAAGTCTATACTTGCTAACAGCACCCTAGATCTCGGGCCAAGGGGCTAAATCTAATTTTTACTTTCCCTAACAGCTTCGAATAATCCAGGATAACTTTTGATTATACTTCTTGATCTACAAGAATCGTAGTTGAGAATCAGAATCAATGTTTTCATATAGAGATTGCTTTATTGGATTGAATACCATTGCCTTATCGGTTTGATTTCATTGCTCAGGATGTAAATGTATAAGACATCAATTTAAATTATAGCATGAATAATTTTGTGTTCATATCCTCGTTTCTTTTTTCCCCGACAATATAACTCTATATCAACATCATTTTTGGCAGTCACACGGGTATATGCACCATCCCAATTATCTTTCAAACCCGGACTTAACACCTCTCCATCTAAACCAATAAAGTTAATTGGCTTATTTATTTCATAACTGTAAGATGCCTATCTGCGATATTCTTCATTCAATCCGGCGAAAACTATCTCTTATCAGCTGATGAACATCAGAAAGTTTATAATACAACTTTCCGCTTATTGTATAATATGGCAGCCTTTTATCTGAGCGGTAACGTTGCAATGATCTGGCACTGATCTTAAGTAATTGCAAAACATCCTGATTGTCCAGTAACTGTTCTCCGTCAATACTGTTTAAATCATTTTGCTTTCGACTTAATTTTTCGCCAAGAATATCAAATCGGGTCATAATACGCTCCATCCATGCCATAAATTCTGTTCTGTCAATGTTCATGATATTTATTTTAAGAGTAAAGCAAAGTTTACACTTTACTGGGAAATTCTTTCGGTAGACTGTCATAACTACCGAAAGATTATCCGCAAAAAAGACATAAGTTCACTTCATTGATCACAATCTGCAAAAAGCTGATTAAGATTGTCGTTTAAAAGCTGAAGAAACTTAGTCCTGTTAATTTTTCTGCTTTTAATTTCATGGAGGGTCTTATAAAAATTCCCTAAATTAACATTCAGTGATTTTTCGGTAAAACGTATTACCTCACTGAATTCAATATTTCCGCCGTTGAAACAGCAGGTTTGATGAAGTGCGTAGAGAAGTTCAACCAATCCTGACTTTGAAGCCGACCAGTTCAGGGGAGACCTGTCAGTGACTTTTTCAAAAATGTATCCTTCTGTTTGGCTGATCGATTGTAAAAGATATTTCTCTAAAAGATCGTTGGCAAGAATCTGGGCAACTAGGTGATCGTGAGATGTGGCAAACTTTTCATCATAATTATACAGCCCAGATTGAAGTTTTGTTTTGAGATCAAATTGATTCCTGACAAAATACTTCTGGTCCAGAAATGCGGCTTTCCGTCTGTAATATTCATAAAAGTCAATATGCTGCTGATAAAAATCTTTAAGCAATTGCAATTCACAATTATAATATTCTTTTAAACTTAATTGTCCTGCATTCGGTTTCGCCGCCTCAATAGCTAATAAATTTGAATAATAAATAAAACGCGAAATAAAAAGCGGCTTGAGTTCTTTAAAAAAATAAATTTCATCTGCCACGGATGAAAATTCAAGTCTGGCTACCATTGATTTGATGAGTCTTATGGCTGTATCAATTTCCATTAAAGATTTTTCGCAGGCTCCTATCCTATCTTCACTATGAGCAGAATCAATCATCTCTAATTTTTTGTCCAGTTCTGTTTGTAATTCTTTGCACTTTTTAAAAAAAAGCTGTATTTCCATATTTTTATTTAAAAAGTACAAAAATTAATCAAATCATCTTTTCATCAATCCTAAACAGTACCATCATTATTTTTGCTATTCTCGATATTCTGGATAAACTCAACAGGGCTCATTGAAGTCATTTCATGAAACAATTTAGAAAATTTTGATCTGTTGGAAAAACCACATTCTTTAGACAGGTCATCGACCGCATATTTTCGCCATAGGGAATCGTTAATAAGCCTTTCTTTTGCATATATAATTCTTAAGCGGTTAATATAAGCATTAAAATTGCAGCCTTTATGCTCATTGATAATGGCAGATAAATATGCTGTATTGGTCTTCAGTTTCTTGGCCAGCTGGTTTTGTGTCAGTCCCTTTTCAAGATAAAAATTTTTCTCTTCCATTTGCCGCAGCTTACTTAGAATATCTTCCACCAAATGTTCAGGCAGCCTGGAAGTCTTGACACTACTGCTCTGCTTAGGATCATCCTCATCTGGTTGAACATACTCCTTTTCCTTTTTACTTTTTTTCCTTGTTCTGTAATAACCTGCTACAGAAAACACTAAAACACTTATGAACGAAAGCAGTGCTATGGTATAAACGTAGTACGAGGTATTTTCCAATTTTTTCTTTGACTCCATCAGATCTTGTGTATCATATTCTTTATGAATCCTGGTTGAGAGATACTTAAAATCTGCAGATAATATTTTATCGAATTTCAATAATTGTGTAGTATAATAAAGCTCTTGTTTGTGATCTTTCTTATTTCTATAGTAATCAATAAGCAGCTCATATGTTTCTCTGGTCGCTGGTAAAACAAAATTATTTTGCTGAAATACAGAATCCACTTTTTTTAGGAAACCTATTCCTTCATTGTCTTTTTCATTCCTTAACAGAATTTTACCTTTCAAAAAGTAAATAACTGAGGCATTCGTAAAGTCATTTATCTTTTCAATAGCTCCTATCGCAGTATCAAAATCTGACAGCGCCTCTTTATCCTTGTTATTAAGATAAGCCAGGACGGCTTTAAGCTTATAAAAATAACTCCTTTCCAGATCAAAATCTTTATCATTTGATGATTGTCCCAAGCCCTGTTCTGCAAGCCCTGCTGCTTCCTGATACCTGCCAAGCAGGACAAGACAAATGCCCATCTGATTAAGGCTGTTCAGGTAGCCCTTCTTTCTGTTATATCGAAGATTGGGAAGTGCTTCCGAAGTATGGGGTTTATTATAATATCTGCTGCATTGTAAAAAGATACTAAGGGCTTCCTCGTAATATCCCAGATAGCTTTTAACCACTCCTATATGATAGAGATTTTTGTAGTAGAGATAAGAATTATCAGAATTTTTTAGATATTTCCAGGCCTTTAGATATTCATCTAAGGCTTTCTGATATTTACGTAACGTGAAATAATATATACTGCCCTTAGTGAGATAGGCATTTCCGATTGTTTGAGAATCCTTTGACAATAATGCAGCCCATATCGTACTATCGGCGTAAACAAGTTTTCTGTCTTTGCTAAAGTAGACTGCATCCCTGTAAGCCTGTGATAATTCTTTGTAGTTATTTGTTTTTCCAGCTTCTTTAATATAGGGATTAACAAATTCCAGTGCACGGGCATCATTTTCATCAAAGTTATCATAACGCGCCCTGTAGTCTGAAAACTTCTGACCATCCGTTAAAATGCTAATAAATACAAAAAAAAATATTGCTTTTTTCAAAACAGAAAAAGTTTTCATCACAAATTTTTGAAATACAATGATTATTATTCAAAAGTACACAAATTGAAAGAGGAATAAAATTATTTCAACAGAAAGGGAATTTAATAACCATCAAAACAAAACACAACAAATTGATTTTCAAAATATTAAATCAAAATTATATTTTGATTTAATTTACAAAACATACCTCAAAAATTTATAAATCAAGTCCAAACATCATTTTTTTCAGTCCGTCGATGTTCTAAATTCGTTCTCAGAATTCTAATAAAAACCGGCCGGGATCATTAATTTTTAAATCCCAGATTATGAAAACCTTAATTTACATTTCATCAGGAATTATCATCGCTATAATCCTGCATGCCTGTCATCCGGATCAATCTGTACCAGCCGAAGGTCCTCAGGAGAATAATCTCAATATTAATAGTCTTTCTGCAAAATCAGACAGCACAGAATATGTGGAAAGCGATCCTCCCAAAGATCGCGACCATTGGAAACCTACAAACCAATAACCATTGAAATGAATGATACATCAATTCCAATCCTGACAATAAGATCAGGACAAAAGTGTCCGGTCAGCGGGCTATGGAAAAACAAGGGGACTTTCACCACAACAATCATTATTGCTGAGAAATCAACAATGCCGGAATATTGCGGACAAAAAGTTGTATGGATTCTTTTATACCAATGCTAATAAAATACCATGAGAAAGCTCGTTGAACAACTACCGACATTAACTGCTTACTTTTTTGTACTGCTGTTTATGTACGCATCGGTAAGCAAGATTCTTGATTTTGAAAATTTTCAGGTTCAGATTGCCCAGTCTCCTATTCTGACAGCTTATGCCGGAGTGCTTTCTTACGCTGTAATAAGTATTGAATTACTGATCGTTATTCTGCTGCTGATTCCACGTTTAAGACCTGCAGGTTTATTCTTTTCTTTGGGGATAATGACCAGTTTCACCGCTTATATCTATATGATCCTGCATTATAGTGAGTCTGTTCCGTGTTCATGCGGGGGTATTCTGGAAAAAATGGACTGGGATGAGCATCTTTTTTTCAATCTTGTATGTGTAATCCTGGCAGTTATTGCGTTGATCTGTATCTATCATAACCAGCAAAAAAACAGATATAAAGCTTATATAATACTAAGCGCGACTATCCTGACAAGCTCTTTTGTAGTCATTCTGCTTTATATCAGTTCAGAATACACCATAAAAAAGGAAAATAATTTTACCCGTCGTTTTCTAATTCATCCGCTGATTGAAGATAAAGTATTACAGCTTGACAATGAACATTATTACTTTGCCGGAAATAACACACTCAATGTATTTCTGGGAAACAAATCAACCCCTTTGGCTCTGACATCCGCTGATAATCTTTTTAACGCATTACAAACCATGCATATCTATCCCGATCAGACAGATCACACCTACACTAACCTGCAATTAAGGGTAAAAGATTCAGATTATTATCTCTATGACGGCAGTGTTCCTATTATTTATAAAGGAAAACTAACAGAACCGGCAGCCCGGACCATCAGCTATAACGAAGTGTACTTTAATCAGCTTGCCGTTATTGATTCTTCAAACTTCGCAGTAAGAATACGCAGCAGTAAGACTGGAGAATATGAATTAGGATTGCTTTCTCTCAATGGTCATCCAAAGTTTACCTTACATGACCGATTGCTGGAAAAGCAGATTGATGGAATATTTGATGCGGACGGCCAATTGGTTACTGACTTAAAAAGCCAACGTATCACCTACATGTATGCCTACAGAAATCAATTCCTGGTAATGAATGACCAGCTTCAGCTCAAGAAATTCAAAACCATTGATACCATTTCAAGGGCGCAGGTTGAGCCCGTTACGCTGGCGGATGGCAGTACAAAATTAAAATCCCGTCCTCAAAAGGTTAACGCTGCCTTAGCGGCTAATGGTCCTTTCCTTTTTAATCAATCCCATCTCATGGGAAAACACGAAAGCAAAGACCGTTGGAAAAGCTCTACGATTGTTGACATCTATAGGACGGACAAACAGGAATATACCGGAAGCTTTTATTTAGATCGTATTGATAACAAACCCGTTTCTCAGATTATGGTCACCGATCAGTACCTCTATGCTATAGCCGGCAGAAAACTGATCCGCTACCGATACCGAACATCTAATGTAAAATATTTTACAGCAGGGGAAGCTGAAAACCTGAACAAAGAGTAAGCAATCATTAACCAAAAACTTCAATTATTATGAAAAAGTTTCTTATTCCTGCCGCCTTGGTGATTATGGGCACAGGAGGTGCATTAGCATCAACCATCGAAAGTTCATCCAAAGTGATTACTATTGGATACAGAGTAGGCAATTTCGGAGAACCTACCTGTGTAGCCGTTAAAAACTGTGAAACAGTTAACACAGGAGTACTCTGCACGTACACAGATGCCACAGGCCCTCACAACTTAAAAAGAATGAGCGGCTCACAGTGCTTCGGAGATTTGTTTGAAATTTTACCGTAAACCCTATCAATTAACAAAAGAGGATGCCCCAGGCATCCTTTTTATTATTTAGGATTACTCTGAGAAGCCTGAATCACAATATAATTCAGACACATTTCATTTAACAGCGGTTTTATTTCTGAATTGTATGGTAATTTTTTTAATGAATAGCTGCTAATCCCAACCGATGATCTACGCTATGTCCTTTCTCCACTTTCCACTTTACGGGACTGCCGTGTTGATAGTTTTTTAAAAAAAGATGAAATTTTCTTCATTTAATTTTTAACACGACGAGTTCTGTCGCTATACGAAACTATCTTTGTTTCAGTAAGAAAAAGGATAAGAGCTCTTCCAAACTTTACTTAAATTATTAACCAATTAACCTAACCAAATCATTATGAACAAATTCCCATTTACTCCTGAAGGAGTACAAGCAAAACAAAAAGAACTGAGTACATTAACTCTTGAAGAGAGATTAAAAATTGCTGAATATGTAGCAAACAATCCGGTTGAATTCATTTCAGAAAGCTTTGAAATGTCTGATGAACAGCTGTTGTATTTAAAAGAAGTAGAATTAGTCGATATCAGAGTAACAGGATTCAGCCTTGCTATTGGATTCTTAGGACAGATTCCTGTTGAAATGCAGGATACAACACCTCCTTCAGCTTTTGCTGCAAGAGGAAAGAAAAAGAAAGAACTTTCAACCAATGTAAGTACAACAACGAATCCACAAACCGGTGCGACTACTGTTACAGGTTCTGTAGGCATCAAATGGTCTTGGTAATCTATGACTGTTATTGTAATAAAGGCTGTCTGCATGACAGCCTTTATCAAAAAAAACTAATTTTTTTCATTTAATTTTTAACACGACGAGTTCTGTCGCCATACGAAACTATCTTTGTTTCAGTAAGAAAAAGGATAAGAGCTCTTCCAAACTTTACTTAAATTATTAACCAATTAACCTAACCAAATCATTATGAACAAATTCCCATTTACTCCTGAAGGAGTGCAAGCAAAACAAAAAGAACTGAGTACATTAACTCTTGAAGAGAGATTAAAAATTGCTGAATATGTAGCAAACAATCCGGTTGAATTCATTTCAGAAAGCTTTGAAATGTCTGATGAACAGCTGTTGTATTTAAAAGAAGTAGAATTAGTCGATATCAGAGTAACAGGATTCAGCCTGGCAATCGGATTCTTAGGACAAATACCTGTTGAGATGCAGGATACTACGCCTCCTTCAGCTTTTGCTGCAAGAGGAAAGAAAAAGAAAGAACTTTCAACCAATGTAAGTACTACAACGAATCCACAAACCGGTGCTACGACTGTAACAGGTTCAGTAGGTATCAAGTGGACCTGGTAATTTACCAAGGTTTATGAACAATAAGGCTGCCCCATATGGCAGCCTTTATTTATTTTTTTAATTATATTTGCCTGACACCCCGATAAATAAGAAAATGAAAAATATCAAATCACATTTATTTATATTACTATTAACACTAACCCCTTTCTTTTTTAACGCTACGACCATACCTTTTGAGCTTATCGATGGAAAAATTGTTGTGGATGTGAGTATTAAAAATAATAGACATAGTTTTATTTTTGATTCAGGAGCTTTCACCATCATTTCAGCAGAACTAAAAAACCAACTGGATGAAAAGAAAAGTACAACTGTTTTCGAAGGCATAGATGCAAATAACGCAAAATCAAAGATGGAGGTTTTATCAACAGATTATATCCAAATAGCAGATCTGAAAATGAAAAACATCAATTTTTCATTTGCTGACATCAGCTGGATGAGTGGCCGGGCATGCAAAAAGATCAGCGGGATTTTTGGTGCCAATATGATGAAGGATAAGGTTTGGCGGCTAGATTTTAAGGCAAAGACTATTACAGTCTTTGATAAACCTCAGGAACAATCTGGTACTGTTGCAGCAATCCCTTTTTCCGAAGAAAGCTTCACGGGTGTTCCCAAAATTAATGCTAAAATAAGAAATCAAAATATAGCATTCATTTTTGATACCGGCTCAGGAATGGGCTTTACAGTGAATCAAAAGGTGTATGATAAAATAAAAGATAGAGACTTTCTAACTTTTGAAGGACTCTTATCACAATCCTTAAATAGTATTGTAAAAGGGCAAAGACAGGTTGATCTAATGGAAGTCGAGCTTAATAATACGCAACTTGGTCCTCAAATTATTGACAGCAGTTCAGATTCTCCTAATCTCATTGGTACAAAATTTATTGAAAACTACTTGGTAGACCTTGATTTTATCAGCAAAAAAATTCTTCTTGCCAACGAAGGGAAAAAGCCGCAATATCAAAGTTTCGGAATCGCATTAGCTCCTGTTGACAACAGCATTGTTATTGTTAACAAACTGGAAGTTCCTCGATTATCAGAGATAAAACTAACGGATAAAATTATTAAAATCAACAACACTGATGTAACAAAGGCCTCAGGCGACACCTTTTGTAAAATAAAGGAACTCCTTGACCAAAATCAGTCTATTACCATAGAGAATGAATCTCATCAAACATTCACTTTAGAAAAAAAAGATGTTTTACAGTATCTGCATTAGAATTATATAATCACGTAACAGAACTTATCATGCTAAAAGCTTCAGAATATTCTGAAGCTTTTAGCTTTATTTATCACTTAGTACTTCTTAAAAATTTATATCCTTTCTCTGCAGAACACTCAGATCTTCACGCGTATTATTTTTTTAAGATTACAAAGCCAGCCATGAATCAGAGGAAACAGGCTGTAATAATTCTGTAATTCATCCCTATCCCTGTTAAACATCACAAAGTAATCGCTATTGTTAAGGCCTATGAACTTTGAAATCGGACATAAGCAACTCCTAATCACCTTCCCTTCTTCTTTTTCGACATCCGGTATCTTTTTACAAACAACCTTTCTGCTTGGCTTCCAGGTTCCCGTCATTTCCATACCAGATATTCACCGCTACTTTTTCTGCCGCTATATGCGTCATTCCGTAATCATAATCGCTTTGCCTTTTTGTATTTCCGTAAACCGCAAGTATTACTCCGATATCCAGATACAGCAGTTCTAAGTTCGTTGTAACCACCAAAATAATTTTCTGAGACTTACTGTCTGTACCGTCATTACCGCCACTTGACACTTCTTCCGTAAGAATCATCAGTTTACCTAAAGGCATTTCCTACATGCTCCGGATCATACCTGCTGTAGAATACAATCTACCAAGCTTATTACCACCATAGCATAACAGCTGACTTTTCCTGACCTCCTTTTTACGACATACTTTTGATATATTATTGGAATTTGAAAAAGAAATTGCCAAGTTTTCCCAAGTCACAGAATACCATCCAATTGCAGGATCTTATGATTTTTAATGTGCGGATTGTTTCTACGCGACAAGCTATCTATATTTCCCATATGAATACGGTACAAACTTAATTTGTTTTATCGGAGTAAAAATACTACAGTTCTACCTTAAGTTTAGCTATTTAAGAATTTAATATATACTAAAAGGTGCTGTCCGAAAAGTTGGGACAGCACTTTTTAGTTGATTTTTATTCGTACTTTCATACAGGTGGAGTATACAAGGATGTGCAAGAATATAATCATCTGTAACATTTACGCGAATACTACCGGTAATAAATGTATGCTGAAAATTACTTCAATTCACCTTCGATGCCACAAAAAATGTATCCACCAGCCGACCATTACGGTTAATCCAGTTCACTTTGGTTAATTTGATAAAATTTAACTTATAATATAATCTTATAAGTGAAATTTATCTATTGAATCCAATTATCCGACTTTTTTTATTGCGACAAAAGCTATGAGCTTATACTATGAACATCTTCTTCCATTTAGCAATAGTATTTCTGCTTAAATTAAATGTTTGAGCTACTTTAGTATTATTTAAACTATTTATTTTCTGATAATTTAATATTTCAAGTATTGCCGATCTATCATAAGAACGTAATCTTTGATTAAATATGAATGTATCTTCATGTAGGATATCAAAAATGAGACTATTCAATCTGATAATATCTAAAACAAAAAGTTCCTTCTTATTCAGTATATCTTCACATTTAGCTTTTTTATGTGGATATTTTTTCGATATAATATCCTGGTAAATCAGTTTGTAATCTGGAGATAAATTATTCATACACCTATTTTTTAATAATTTTCAATGATCCTCTTATTCAACTTATGTAAAGATGGCAAGAATGCTAAACAAATTGTTTATTTCCTGTTCCATTATACAATGCACTTTTAGGAATTCTATATTCATCAATAATCTTTTTTTTGTTTTTTTCATTTGAATTGACAGGGTATAAAAATAAATCAATAACTTATCCTCTATAAATTTTTTCTAAATTGAGGAATGCTGAAAATTTTCATTTCTACTTCGTCTGTTTTTATTTTTTGCGGGGGAGAGAATAATATAAGATGCTGGTTATATACCCTAAAAAAATCATATCGCAACAGTTTACTCTATCTTAATAAAGTACCTGTAGAAAGACCTTTCTGTGTAAACATTTTTTATTTCATCCGCGTTTCATTCAAAAAATTGTACATATGGGAAGTTTGTAAATCAAGTTCAAAAGTTTTTTGTTTAGTTAGTGAACCCATATGAATATCTTTGAAATTAGCATACATTATCTAAAAAATTCACATTGTTTTAATGGCGTGAACTTTCAAATAAATGGGAAGCTAATTCTTGAATAAGAAAGTTTTCCAAAGTTTCAACTATAATTAATGAGCTTTCAACCAAATTGGTTTACATATAATTAGCAGCAGTCTCTAATCATATTAAATAAGAGGATAAGTCAATAATTTTATTTTAATCGTTTAACAGACATTTGGGTAACAGGCCCGGAACCTGTACTCCCTGAACTTAAATGTCTAACGGTTACTTCCCGTGTATTACCTAATCTGAACGAATAAATATGAGAAGCTACCATTGGAATTGACGTAATCAGAGTATAAGTTTGCCTAGGTTCTCCGCCAGCTACAGGTACTGATCCTGCCCAATAAACATCATTAACACGAGCTACCCAAGCATTAATTGTATCGTCCCATATGCCCAACACTGGCATTGTAGGAGTGCCATTAGGATTATCGGTTGTTGATAACTGTGCGTTCATTGTTATCTGATATACTCCATCTGCAGATACTTTAAATGAATTACTTGACGATGTGCCCGTATAAAGGTTTTCATTATCTACAATTTTATTATTTAAATTTCCTATAGCAGCCGGAATATTTCCCGTTTGAGACAGAGGCATAGCAGTAAAATCAGAAGTCATTTGAACAATGATTTCCTGAGCTACCAAAAATTGGCCATTCACCGCAATGACTGTTCCTATAGAACTGGGAACCCCTGCAAGATTTTGCCACGTGGGAGGAGCTCCTGGCCCATTTGACTTAAGCACTTGCCCGGCAATTCCTGGTGACCCAGCGGTTGATACATCTCCTCCGACATTCAGTTCATTAGTTACCTGTAAACTTCCACTTACATGCAAAGTCTTTTGAGGAGTTACTGTTCCTATTCCCACATTTCCTGCTGAAGTAATACTCATCTTTTGAGTATTGTTAGTGGTAAATCTGAGATCATTAGCTGTAGTAGTACCCAGAGAGACTACTCCGCCTCCTATATAAGATTTTAAACTTGTTGAACCATTCGTATGATGCAAACCGAAACTGTTATCAGGCGCAGTTATCGTTAGTTTAGAATCGGGTGTTGAAGTTCCAATTCCCACATTTCCTGCTGAAGTAATACTCATCTTTTGAGTATTGTTAGTGGTAAATCTGAGATCATTAGCCGTAGTAGTACCCAGAGAAACTACTCCGCCTCCTATATAAGATTTCAAGCTCACTGAACCATTCGTATGGTTTAAACCGAAACTATTATCTGGAGTATTGATGGTAAGTTTGGTATCAGGAGTAGTGGTACCTATTCCTACCCGGTCATTGGCTGCATCCACAGATAAGGTATTCCCATCCACAGAAACAGCGTTGACCTGGGTTGCTGTAAAGGCCAGAGTATTAGCCCCTTGGACAACTGTTCTATTGCCGGTAAGTGATCCATTTGCATTATAAATATTAGAGTCTGTACTGAGCTTTGTCCACTTGCTTGTGGAACCATCAAAATAATAGAAACCCACTGCATCAATATTGGATGCCTGCCCAATAGCTGTCCCTGTGGAAATATTATTGACATAGATTAAAGTGGAGGGCTCTACAGATGTCATACTCAGTGCCCTCTGCCTGTCTACACGAGGAATAAGAATTCCATCTGTATTGGTTGAAGATCCTGTAGCATTTTTTGCTGTAATGTCTAAAGTACTTTTGGGTGTAGCGGTCCCTATTCCCACTTGACTCTTGTAGCTTAAGGATATGACAAGTATTGCCATACATAATAATTTTTTTCTCATAAATGTTTTTATTAATTAATTTTAATCTTTTGTATTTATCTTGCAAAGACGTATATATTGTTTATTTTATTCAATAAATTTTATTGAATATTAGCTGTCATAAAAATATTACGGTTATTTGTTGTAATTTAGGTGATATTCAAAATAATTTAAGAAATAAAATTGCACCAAACAGATTTAATCTTCCCCATTAAATGACAAAAAGTTCTCTTGATTTAGTTATTGATAAAAGATTTATCTTTGCACCATTTTTTCGCAAGTTGATAAAAATAAAGCAGGTCTTTGTTACCTTCCCATATTCATATCTATAAAAACTTAAATGTATTTTTTAGAAAAGAAGCCGGCAGGAAAAACAAGCTTCTCCCAGAATCTTCCCCACAACATTCTTTCTCATCATTTATATTATATAGTTCTTTTAGAATCTTGTCCTAAAATACAACTGCAGTTTTAGGGAATTGCAGTATACATGACTGATATGTATGCCCCGGGTAGCTGGGTATAAGTTCCACTTTTGTATGTGACTGTATCTACCTTAAATACATCTCCAGTCGATAACTTTACTGTTGTAACTAAAGGAGTATCTCCCATTCCACTGTTCCATCTATATCCATGAGCCTGAATAGCTGAAGTTCCTAAAGTTAACCTAAGCGCTATCCCTCTATCTGTGAGATTTTCAGCAGGAATACCTGAAAACTTAGCCCATACATCAAAGCTATATAAGCCAGCCTTTTTAACCATGAAAGTTCCATTATCTATTCTGGTAATATATTCATTATTGATATGATCCGTCGCTTCAAACCACAAAATATGAAAAACATTATTTCCCGTTTTCACTGACGTTCCGGTTCTTCTGGCATACAATACATTGGAAGGGATTCTAAGGCCAGAAACAACTACATTCCCGTTTTGATCTACTCCGAGAACAGCACTGCTAATAGCTGCAGGTGTATTAGAGGTCATATTAGTAAATTTTAATCCAGAAGTATTCGTATTTCCTGAGTTTACCTCAAGTTTTTCTGTGGGCGAATCCGTACCTATCCCTACCTTACCATCCTTGGTAATAGTGGCTCTAACTACATTATTACTGACAAAGTTTAGATCATGTGTAGTAGTTGTCCCTAACATAGCCTTTCCTTTTCCAATATAGGACTTTAGGTCAATGGTTCCGTTGGTGTGATGAATCCCAAAACTATCATCCGGCGTGAATACTGTTAACTTGGTATCAGGAGCACTTGTCCCAATACCTATATTCCCACTACCGCTAAAAGTAGTATTATAACCGGCTGTTACTATATCAGTATTTTTTATAAGAGTACCTCCTAACTGAAAATTATCCCCTGTTTTAGTAAGACCATTATTCGCTGTGGTACTATTGGAAATAGATGTAGTTAATTTAGTCCATTTACTTCTCATCCCATCAAAATAATAAAAACCTACAGCATCAATATTGGATGCCTGGCCAGATGCTGTTCCCGTGGAAATATTATTGACGTAGATTAAGGTGGAAGGTTCAACAGAAGCCATACTCAATGCTCTTTGCCTGTCTAGACGCGGTATTAGTAATCCATCAGTGTTTGTTGAAGTACCTGTGGCATTTTTTGCTGTGATGTCTAAAGTACTTTTAGGAAAAGGAGTTCCTATTCCCACTTGGCCATGGTAGTTTAAGTATATGACAAATATTGCCATACATAATAATTTTTTTTTCATTAAATGTGTTTTTAATTAATTTTTTATTTCGTATTTGTTAAACAAAGATATATGGAGGTCATCTTTTATTCAAACTCCTTCCTAATGTTTAATAAATTTTAATCATTAGCAAGAAATAATACAGAATTTTGTTTAGATAAAAAAATGTTCAAAATAATATGTATTTAAAACTTTAATAAACACGGATCACAACTTAACATTTAGACTGTTTTTTATCAAATTGTGCAAAGTAAGAGTTTCTTTCCCCAATTGTTGATCGTTTAACAGAGCCCATGTAAAGGGCTCTTTGTGTATCTACAAGAGTTATCAATTATCCGTGTGTTGATGATCTATTAGATTTTTGCCACAATGTTTATCGTTGATTGTGGAGTTGTAGTATCTATTCCCATTCATGCATATACTATACTGTTTAAAAATAAAACAGCAATAGGATAATATTTTTTCCCTTTTAGTGTTTGATAAGTATTATAAATTATTATAAAAATGAGTCTTCTAGAATTATTCGGTTATTCCAGGTAGGTCTAAATGGGGAAAGATAAAGTTTATCCGGATTTAACCCTGTCTGATTTTATGTCAACCTATTAAGGTCAGCTACTTTTATTATTTCCTAAAACTAGTTTACTTTTTCTAATGATAAACGTACGACTCTAAAAGAAGTAGGGGTACCTGAAGCAGTATAAGTAAATCCTTTCATTTGTATCTGATCTCCAGGTACTAAATTTACTATTACACTCCATGTATTAGAAACTGTTTCATTATTATAATTTGTTCCCGCCCCTCCAGGTACTGCAGTTGTGGAACGATTACCTATCTGAACACCATTTTTCGTTGGAAATGCCATAAAAGAATAGGTAGTAGGAACGTTACCATTTATTAATAGTCCTGCTGTATAAGAAATGATATATGTCCCTCCTTGATTAGCAGGAACAGTAAGTGTGGTACTATTCGTTCTCCACGATGCAAGACTACCGCTTCCTTGACTTATGTCAAATGTAGTAACAGTATTGTCAGCAGTCCATGCAACGCTATTACCATATACTAATGCGCTATATCCTACTACTGTACCACCGGAAGTGGGGGTAACAAGAGATTTCCATAGAGTTCCGTCAAAGTAGTAATATCCAATAGCAGTTACATTGATAGTTTTCGTTGAGGGCGAATTTGTCGCTGCTGTAACATAGACGATAGAGCCTGTTTGATTAGCTAAATAAACATTATCTTTTGCTTTTAATTGATCTCCTGTTAATCTAGGAGGTATAAGACCATCTATTGTCGTTGGGCTTGTGGGCTGTCCTTCCACGTCTAATGTAGCTTTAGGTATTGGAGTATTGATGCCTACTTGAGATGTGCAAAATCCAGAAATTAGGATCATACAGGGTAATAAAAAATTTTTCATGTCTTTAAATAAATTATAGTGTTTTTAGAATCAGAATTCTTTTAAATAATTCTTAGTGTTATAGTACATAAATAGGTTAAAAAATAATATTTGTTTTAACATAAAGCATACTTTTTAATTTTCCTATATTTACATCTTACCGTGAAAAATTTCTATCTAAAATTACATATAGTAAATAAAGATTCAATTTTTATAACGATCATTTATAAAATATCAGATATTACTTTCGAGAGTAATACTATTAATAAATTATCATGTTATTAATTACTGTAATTTTTTTCATCCATACTATCAAACAGCTTCCTCCATTTAGTTACCGTATTTTTACTTAACTTAAAATGCTTTGCAAGCTGTGAATTTGTCAATTTATTTCTTTTTTGATATTGTAACATCATAAGTACGGAATATTTATCGTAAGATCTATGACTTTGATTAAATGCTTCGGTTATGTGATCTGGCAAACCAAAAATTTTATTGTTAAGCTCAATTATATCTAAGATAGAGAGATTATCTTTATTCAACAAGAACTCACATTCCTCCTTTCTAGATGGGTACTTTTTGTTGATTATATCTTTATAGATCTGATTATAATCTGGAGTTGACTTTTGCATATTATGTCTTATAATATTATTTTATTTTTATCTTAACTTATGTACCTTATTCTATGCCTTTCTTGCAGAATATTTTTTTATCCAGTTATATAAAGTTGTTTTAGGAATCTTATATTCACTTATGATCTGCTCCTTTGTTTTTTCTTTGCATTCAATTGATTCTAAAATAAAATCGATAACTTCTTTGGTGTAAATATTTTTTCTGAACTGTGGTAACTGAGATTTCTTTTCTTTTATAAAAGTACTGTTATTATGTCTTGCGGGTGGAGCATAGAATATTAAATGCTGAGAATAAATTCTGAAAAAATCATATTCAAGTAATTTGCACCATTTTAATAAAGCTTCTGTATGCAGCTCTTCCTGTAAAAGCATTTGATCTATTTGTTCATTAGTGCATTTGAAAAACCTGCAAATACGTTCTGTTTCAATTTCAGTTTCCAAAATCCTTTGCCTGATCAGTGATCCAATATTGATATTTTTAAAATCTATGTTCATCTTAGTGTTAAGAACAATTTTAGTTAATTGATAAATTTCTATGTTAAATAAATTTCAAGTTGATTCCGTAAAAGCTTCAGTTTCTGAAAACAGCTTCACCATTGCCAGATAAGCACATACTCTATTTACAAACCTCTGAGTTAAGTAACTGCCAGTAATTTCATACATCATTCCAAGCTGCGGTACTTCCTTGATTCATAATCATATCACTTACAGAAAATGCAATAATCTGCGGAATACTATTTTTGAGGTTTGATATTGCTGTTCCAGAATATGTAACTATATTACTATCCACTAATACTGTGATAATTGAGTTGGTTTATTGATCAAAACCACCAAATCCATTTACTAAATCGAAAATAATGAGTAAAAACGAAAGCTGTTTCCAAAATAAATATTTTTTTCATTATGTATTTTTATTAATCGTATAAAAGTCAATCTGATAATTGAAACTGTATTTTAAAATTTTTAGCGTTTTAATTTTAAAATCAAACGAAGAGCACTGACATTTTACCCAATATAAATTATTAACAGAGTGTTTAGCTGAAAAATAAGGTTATCTAACTTTTACGCTTCATTGATCTCATTTTAAAAACTACCCATATACCTCAATGTAAGATTAGAAAGTGTACCGTTGGGGGTAATTGTAGCAGCATCCGTAAAAGTAGGGTCTTTATAATATCTGTTTATAGAAAATCGGATCCTATCATTTACATTTAAGGTCACAAACCCAGAAATAGCTGTGTTGCTGTCAAGAATATTTTGACCGCTAGGAAACCCATATGCAGTACGCAGATTAGGTACAGGTTCTACACCATTGACCAAAATGATTCCTTCATAAGCATCTCTGGCTGGATTATTACCATTTGTGACATTGTGAAGAGAAATTACGCCCTGAACATGATAAGTACCTGCTTTTTGCACAACCAGTTCTCCAGCTGTATTGACTGAAAAGTTACCAGTATCACTAGCAATAAGTGTAGTACTATCAAAACCAAGAGTTCTTAAGTTGGTTGAAACAGAAGTTAAAGGACCTTCATCAAATACATTTTTACAACTTACATAAGTAATGGTTTTGTCCTTGGTCATTTTATTCATAGAAAAAAAGGGAATCCATGTATTACTTGTATTGTTCCACCAATAGAACCCTCTTTCAATAGCCACAGTGAGAGGATCTTCGAAGTCAAGGAAAACCAATAATCCATGCTGCTTGGCACTTGTTACATTCAGTGATGTTACCCTTGGTATAATTACTCCTTCGTTACTCTGCGGATTATCTTTATCAATTGTTTTAACTTCTAAGGTGGTTTTAGGAGCATTAGTATTGATGCCAACCTGAGAACTTAAAAAGCCAAAACAAAAGATGTTACCAAGTATAAGTAAAGTTGATATATTTTTCATAATTATTAATCCAGATAAGATAAGGTTAGTGTATAAACAGACTCTGGCCCAACTTCCGTAGTACATGAATTGATTCTCCGTGTCTGTACCGATATTCTCTGCCCTTTAGTTAATGTTATAATATTCGAAATCGTATGATTGGTACTTCTTTTAGCATTATCTGCCGCCGGTAAAGGTGATTTGGCTATAAGTACAGGAGTAGCCGCATTGTCTATAAAGATTCCAACTTCTGTTACCGTTGCCCCGGTATCACCTGTATTTTTGTATACACCACCGGTAAAAAACACTGAATAATTTCCAGTTCTCCCTACAACAACATCGCCATTCTGTAATGTGTAATTTGCATCCGGAGCTTTCAAACCTGTAAAGGGGGTTTTAAACCAAACATTAGTATTTGTGTTACTATTGGAAATTACAGGAAATCCATTTCCTGAAGCAATAGTTTTAAATAGATTCTTTCCTAAAATCTTAGTCTGGAATATATACTGCCATAATTTTTTGGAATCATCCCAGAAATAGTATCCCTCAAAACCTGCCGTACTAGCGTTATCAAAAAAAACGAGCATTCCATTCTGACTCTGAGCAGGATCAACAGACGAAAAGCGACTTACGGTTGGGAATAACATACCTGCAGAATTTTCCGGAGTACCTGCATTTTTTGCCTGTATATCCAGTATGGCCTGCGGAGCACTTGTGTTTACACCTACCGCATTCTGAGCAAACAAAAGTCCGAAAGGAAACATTAAGAAAAATATAGTTATTTTTTTCATAGCATTAAAGATTAATCATTCAGGTATGTCATTGTAATACAGTTTGTTCCATAACCTACATATGATGTACTTCCCGTCTCAGTAGTTTTTTGTACTGTAACTATTATAACATCATTCTGAACCAGATTTAAAATTCCGCTAAGAGCCACGCTGGTTGCTGTTGTACCTTCATTAGTTATTGAGTTAGAAGTTGTCAAAACTGTTACTCCATTCTTTTTTACCCGATAAGTATAAATTGCTCTATTCTCATTGACTGTACCAATCGTTTTTTTTAATGCTGAATTAAAACTGACCAGATAGGTACCGCTTTTTCCTACAGTAATCTGATTAGCCGAAACAGAGAAGCCTGTACTATCATATGCTTTTAATGTACTGAATAATACATTATTCTCTGTATTTCCGGAAGCAGAATAACCAACACCGGTTACTGCATAAATACTATCATCATACAGGCGGTTATAGTTGCTAAGAAAGGAAACCCAGCTTATACCATCCCAATAATAAAAACCATCCGGAAGCGTCGCATGCTGAAATAAGAAAACGGTATGCCCCTTCGACTGAGCAACAGGAAATGATTTTATCCTTGGAATCAAAATCCCATCCATCCCCGTAGGAGCCGGAATGCTTGTCGGCTCAATATGAAGGCTAGCATTTGGAGCAGTTGTCTTTATCCCCACTTGAGCTAGAGACAACACCGGAATCAGCATAGCTCCATAAATAATAAACTTTTTTTGCATTTTATATGTTTTTAGAATTGTGTTTTACCTTGAATATCCTGATATAATTGTAATACCAAAAGCCGGGATATTATTATAATTTTTCATTTTACAACTGGTTATTAATAAACCTAAATAAATAGAGCTTGACCTCTTACAAAGCAAAAAAAAATACTCTAGGCAAGCAAAAAAACCAGGTACCAACGAAGTACTTAATATTTCAAAACACTGATAATCAACAATGAATTCTATTCTTCAAGTTTTTTTCGTAACCATAGAGTTGTATCATGCTGAGTAGGAACATTAAGCCTCTTTCTTAAATTATTTTTATTGTTCTTGATGGTCTGCACAGCTTTAAAGGTATATTTAGCTATATCTTTAGTTGTAAAGCCTAAAAAAATATATGCACAGAAGATAAGTTCAGAAACTTTAAGATTGGCATTAAGTTTTAGAATCTTCTTTCGAAAGTCTGGATACTGTTCCTGAAAATGTGCCCAAAATTCGGGTCTGTTATCTTTCGCCAATTGAATAATTTCATCAAAGGCCTGGTGCTTGCTTTTCTCAATCGACTCACCAGTTTTCTCCTTATTCCCGCCACTTGAACTAAATAACAAATAGTATATTAATGAAACAGCTACAGTAAAACCACCAATCGTTATATAATCAATTTTAATTTTTTTTCTGTATTTTTTTTTATTTTGTTTTAAACTCATGCCAATAGACAGCTTTAATTAATACTATTTAACGACGATAATCACTACGATACAATATCCGAGCTTGCTGATTTAATCTTATATCTTGTCTTTCTACATCTTTTTTATTTATCTGGTCGATTATGAGTTTTGTAACATCAAAGTATCCATTTTTTTTCATTAGTATCTTTATATGGGAGAAATTTAAAACTTCAAAATTTTGAAGGCACAAAGCAAAACAAGTCATTTATTAAATCAAAAAAAATAAGGTACCAAGAAAGTACCTTATCAAAATTAGTGTGGAAAATATAGTATCGGAATATACTTTTTTATCTAAAAGCTATATATTCTGTTTCAGAATTATTTAAATTCCTTTCTAAATCCTATTTTTTTTATCTGTCTGATTTCTTATCCAAACTACTAGATCTTCCTGTGCGGGAATATTTAATCTCTTTCTTAGATTGTATTTATTATTTTTTACAGTTTGGACAGCTTTAAATGTATAATTAGCAATATCTTTTGTATTGAATCCTAAATAAATATAAGCACTTAATACAAGTTCAGAGACTTTTAAGGTAGGGTTAATACCAAGAATTTTACTGCGAAAATCAGGATATACCTCTTGAAAACGTCCCCAGAATTCGGGATTATTTTCTTTGGCCAATTGTATTATTTCATCAAAAGTTTCATTTACTTTTTGCTCTAATACTTTCACCCGTAAATCTTTATGCAAAATAGTTGTTGTATTTTCTCTGAGCAATTGATCTTTTTTCTGTACTTTCTTATAATAAGTAATGGTTATTAAAACTATCAGAATCATTAGCCCTAAAAGTAATCCTGAAATAATGTACCATTTTTTACTTAACTCCTGGGTTTGCTTCTTTTCATCATCAATAATTTTTTTCCCAGAGGTCTGTAAAGCAATCAAATTACCTTTCTCAAAGCTATTTCTAATTTCTGTATACTTTTGCAGATATTCATGAGCTTTATAAACATTATTCTGAAGATTATATATTTCAGCCATTTCTTTATAATTTTTCATCATATTTTTAGGCCTATTCATCTTAATTGATAAGTTAAGAGATTTTTCGTAGAACTCCAGAGCTTTATTATAATTTTTTATGCTGCCGTAATATTGACCAGACATATAATTAAATACTAAGTAGTCGAATGTTTCCGTCGAGTTTTTAAGTAAACCTTCAGCCTTGTCAAGATAAAATTTTGCAGAATCCGGATTTTTCTTGTTTTCAATAAAATAGCTGGTAAGATTAGTTGCTTCAACTACTCTGGGTAAAATTTTATAAGCTTTATGTATATAATAGTGCATGGAATCACTATATTCAATTCGTCCGAAATTTATAGCCTTGCAGCCATAAATATAATGAAGCCGTTTTCTCTTTCGCTGTTTATCTTTTATTTTCACAGCTTCTTGTAGTGCTTTATCAAAGCTTTCGTTTGATTTTGCTATTAATCCTAATTCTTGGTAGTTTTTTCCATAAGCGGCAAAAAAAGCTGAGACTAATGCAGGATCATCAGCAAATGTATAATACAGAGATTCCGCCTTTTGAAGATAAGCTAATTCTTCACTATACTTTCCCAAGGAATGAAGAAAATTTACCATATGAAGATAACCTCTTGCCCTGCCTTTTGTATAATTTATTTCCTCTGATAACTGTATAGCTTTTTTAGTTTGTTCAATGCCATCATGAATTCTACCTTCCTGGATGTATTGACTTCCTATCTTGTCTTGTAAACGGTCTATTTGTTCAGGAGACCATTTTTGAGTATAGAATACACTGGACAAAAACAAAAAAAAGACTAAGAATATTCTCCTAGCTGCCAGCAATATACCTGCTTTATTTTGCTGATTATTAATACTTTTTGATACTATATTTATTGAAGTATATAAATGATCACAAATTACACCTATCCCATCCTGTGCGTACATGATTTTAACAAGGGATAAAAAAAATAAAGTTATCTTTTGCATAGACTTAATTATAATTTATTACAGTTGGTTAATTGCCGATTTATATGCGATATCTGGTGTTATAGTTTCTTTCACTTGCTTCCTTTCAGAAATAAGTCCAAGCGATGTATATTAAAAAATTATACTTTTCAACAATTTCAATAAAAAAATGAAAGTATCCAAAAATAATAAAATAAAACAATTAAATAAACATTAAATTAAAAATAATATTAAATAATATTTAAAAAATTAACAATATTAAAGAAAATTATGCAAAACCAAATTAATATAATTAACATAATCATCAAACTATCAATACTTTATTAATAAGAATAGCTAAACGACCACGTATGTTGTTCTAATAATAAAACTACTTTTCATGCACAATACCAAGATGTGAGGTCGTATAAGAAAATCAGTGCCAAATAAAGGCACAATTTCCCAATAAGCTTAAAACTAATTATTAAGAAAATTTTGCATTAAATTCTTTTTAAGAAATTAATAATTGAATATAAATTTTTGTAAAACTTGTCTAATTTGGCTCAATCGAACCCAAATCATCAATAAAAGTATTTGAAGATACGCTCGTCATGGCGGCAAACTGACAAACGGCGCCTCTTTAAGGACAAGTGGCGCCGTTTCTTTATTTTACTTTGATAAGAAATTAGTTTATTATACCTACCTCACCGTTTAGCTAGATCAAACAGAGAAACTAATTATGATTTAGATTTATAGAAAGGATTTGGGGCAGTCATAGTTGTAAATGCAATGTACTTACTAGGTATGTATGGACACTTTTCTTTTTTTTAGTTAAGAAATACTTGTGGAAAAACAAATAAATAACAAATGAAAACACTCCTTTATTTAACAGGTGTTTATTTTTCTAGAACTATTTCTTACAAACCATACCAGCCATTGACATTGTCGGTAATTTACATTCACCGTTACCATCTTACCTATAATTATACAATAACTATACAAATCATAGAAAGGACACTACAATGCATCCTGTTTCATTTGTTTCTCTATCCATGGAATCCCCCTCTTCCCTTTCAGAAAATAATCCCACCAATCCCGTATCCTAATTTCCAAATCTTTCTCTGCCAAGGAACCAGTTGTAAAAACATGTCCTTCTCCCGGATAAAGCAATGCCACGACATCCTTTTTATTTCTTTTCAATCCTATATACAATTCAATCGTCTGATCCCATACAATCCTTTTATCCTCCATCCCGGTCCATAAAAGCATTGGGCCACTCACAAGATGTACATTATCAATCGGATTATTATCCATATACAGCTTCTTATTTTCTGCAAAAGAAGCATGCATATTATACTGTCCCTCTTCAAACTGCCAGTAAAAGGGCGTGGATGACGTCTCATTATAGGAAAAATACATTCTGGTCAGATCACTGGCTCCTGCTCCGGAAATATAGGTCTTAAAACGGTGGGAATGTCCTGCTATAAAGTTCGTCCGGTAGCCTCCAAAAGAATGACCTATCAATCCTACATTCCTAAGATCAACGCCCGGATGATTCTCTAAAGCATCCAGAGAACTTTCCACGCAGTCGAGTGCTGAGAGTCCTACCCCGGATGCTCCGTTTACAATATCCGGCAGATACACAAAATATCCATCTTCCAGAAGCTTCTTAATAGAAAACCCTACCGGAAAATTATTGAGTGGTGACAAATACTGGTTAGGATTTCTGCTTTGCACCTCATAGATATGTACCACCATCGGATATTTTTTCCCTTCTGTGTATCCAATCGGATAATACAGAAGCCCTTTTAAAGATATCTCCTCTTTATTTTTAAAACGAATAATCTCCATCCTAATCAAAGCAGATGTTTTATCCTGTGGATTACTCTGAAAGATAACATCCCCTTTTGAGTGTCCGATCTCTTTATAAACAATTCCCGGCGGCTTATGAAGGCTTTCTTCTACATATATGGCTTTATTTAACATTCCATCCGTCTTATACCACGTGATATTAGAGCCTGAAGAAGCCATGAGTGTTTCTACCTTACCCTTATGCCATTTTAAAAAAGTCTTCTCTATGGTTCCTTTCCTTGTTAATGACAAGAGCACCGGAGCATTTATGTCCAGTATGCTTCTTCTGAAATTATAACCTGTTTCAGGATATAAATCCGTTTCATCTTTAGTGACCACCCTTACTTCATTTTCCTTATCGATAGTAAGTGCTGTAAACTTCCCTTTATTGATTTCATATCTCCAAAGATCACTGCTGTTTTCAAAGTAGATCGTTTTGCCATCTTTACTGAAATACGCTTTTGTCAGGTCCTTTTTTTCAAGTACTATCCTATTTAACGTTTCTGTATCCAACAATACCCACAGCCCCTCTTCATTTTTGTACACAAAACGATCTCCGTGATCTGGTACTGAAACCTCCGCCTGCATGATGCCCAGATCTTCATACGTATTCTTTTTCATATTATAAAGCCAGCCATGAATCAGAGGAAACAGGGTGGAATAATTCTGAAGTTCATCCCTGTTAAACATAAGAAAGTAATCCGGGTTATTCAGGCTTGCTACCGTTGAAAAACGGTCAGAGGGGACCCTGATCACCTTCCCTTCTTCTTTTTTCCATATCCAGTATCTTTTTACAAAAGAACCTTCCTGTTTAGCCTCCAGGTTCCCGTCATTTCCATACCAGATATCTACCGTTCCTTTTTCTGCCGCAATATGCGTCATTCCCGTAATCATAACCGCTTTTCCTTTCTGTATTTCCGTAAACCGCAAGTATTCCTCCTGCTTTATTTCTCCGATATCCGGATACAGCAGTTCTAAGTTCGCTGTATCCACAAAAACAATTTTCTGAGACTTACTTTCTGTACCAGCATTACCGGCACTTGACACTTCTTCCTTAAGAATCATCAATTTTCCTGAAGGTGTTTCCTCCATGCTCCGTATCATACCGGACGTAGAATATACTCTTTCCACTTTATCACCGGAATACCTGACGAGCTGGTTCTCCCGGCCTTCTTTTTTCACAATATACAATGCAGTTCCTGAACTGCCTACCCTGAAATACTGCACCCGCTCTACTCTTTCCAGCAGTTCAGATTTTGCATTATAGATATGAAGAATACTGTCGCTGGTCTGCACAAAATATTTCTGTCCTTTCTCCATTACCCCAGTCTGTATAATACTTCCTGAATTACTGCCAGCCTGACCTGTTTTTACTTCTTTCTGCATTCCTGTAGCAAGATTCCATAACAAGGCTTTCCCCTGCCCCAATGCCAGCAGCTGATTGCCTTTTACAAAAGAGTACTGGTATTTCTTGGTCAGCGTTCCAACCAGTGATTTTACTCCTGATCTTCCTGTAGCCAGTACCACTGCGGTATCATAATTATTCCTGTACACTTTTGTGGCTACGATCCATTTGCTGTCATTCGACACCTTATTAACGGCAATGTTGTAATACTGAGAACTTTCATCTTTCAATGAATCCCTAAAGGCCTGTCCATAACAAACCAATCCCAGCAGAATAAGTAATAGAATGATGAGTTTATTGATGTTAATAGCCATTATTCTGCGGATTAAGGTTAGGATTAAGGAGGATATCTTTCTGAGGAATGGGCCATACACTATGAAAAGTTTTCCAGTTCGGCTTTACCGCCTTTACATCATCGAGCCTGTTATTGCGTTTTAAGTCCAGAAAACGGTGTCCCATTTCGGTAAAAAACTCCCTTCTGTTCTCCAAGAGGATTTCACTCAGTAAAACCTCTTTTGAAAGTGTTGTTAAAGCACTCAAGCCTGCCCGCTGTCTCACCGGATTGATATACTGCAATGCTTCCCCAGTCTTATTCTGCTGAGCAAGCGCTTCAGCCAGCAGTAAATACACTTCTTCCAGACGGAAGACGATAGAATCTTCCGTATCATTGATGGTAATATTTTTATACTTATCCGCTCTGTACCACGTATTCCCTCCCACGGTTACCGCAGCCATCCACTGCTGTTTTCTAAGGTCTCCCACTTCAAATGAATTCACAAGGCTTTCAGATAACGCGTATCCTGTAGGCGCCGCTCCTGAAAAGTAGTATACCATCGCTTCTTTCACAGGATCACCGGGATTCGCGGGCTTTAACTGCCATATAATATGCTTTGAATCCTTCTGAAACACCTTTGACAAGTCATTCTGAAAACTGTACAGCGGACTCCCCAAAATGGTCTTAAGCACATGCTCTGCCTCTGCCCACTTCTGCCTTACCATATACACTTTGGCCAGCATCAGCTCTGCTGTTTTCCGGTTGGGATATACCCTTTCCGCGTCCCGGTACTGATCCGGGAGCAACCCCGCACAGTAAGAAAGATCCGTTTCCAGCCTTGACAGCACCTCCCCGGATTCTATCCTTGACAAAGACTGATTAACCTTATAATCCGTTGTTACCGGATAAGGAACGGGTCCAAAGACCTGCTGAAGATAAAACAAAAGCATGCTACGTACCAGAAGAGCTTCCCCTTCTATCCTGTTCTTTTCATTACCCGGCAAAGCTGATACCCTGACTCCTTCTATAATGGCATTGGAGGCATAGATATGCTGATAAGCGGTTGACCATACCGAATACACGGTAGAATTGGTATCGGTCTGCTGATTGTGATACAGTGCCAGTACGCCATCGGTATCGGTTAAGGCATAGGAGTCCAGATCATCGGTATAGACACCCAGAAAGGGTCCCAGTGATTCTCCTGACAATGGAGAATTATCCCTTAAGCCTGCATACAACCCAGCCAGCGCTGCATTAGCGGTCTGAACGTCTGCAAAGACCTTATCTTTTCCGATCTGATTGGAAGGCGTTTCCACTTCCAGCATCTTTTCACAGGAGAAAGTAAGGATACAAAACAGCAGAATCATTCCCGTATTCCTCCAGAACACCATCGCCTTACGATATTGATTTATATTAATTTTAGAATTTTTCATTATTATTTTTTTTTAGCATTTAGATTTACAGGGTGATCAGCACTCCCATGGAATAAGTTTTTAAAGGCGGCAGGAAGCCAATGTTCCTGAACTCAGGATCAGGCCCGAAGTATCTGGTAAAGGTCAGCAGGTTCTGTCCCTGAAAATAAACTTTCACACTTTTAAATGTGCCCTTTACCGGAACCTGATAGCCCAGCTCCAGGTTCTTAAGGCGGATAAAAGAAGCATCGGACACCGCTGCCGTACTGTTCATAAAAAACACATGGAGCTGATTCTTGATCCCATTACTGCCTGAAGAATACGGCATATAGCTTCCCCCGGAATTCTCAGCAGACCATACATCCAGTACCTCCTGAGGCTGGTTATTCATGGTTCCCGGTATAGGCATGATATTATTATAATTCCAGTTTCTCTGTTTCACGAACTGAAAAAGAAACGACAGGTTCCAGTTCTTATAGCGAAGGGTATTGTTCCAGCCTCCAAAATACCGTACACCTATATTCTCCACAGCCTGCCTGTCATCAGGCGCTGTGATCCTGCCATCGCCATTAAAGTCTTTGAACCGATACAATCCCGTAGCCGGATCAATTCCTTCATACTGATATACCTTTACCGATGTGATGGGCTGTCCTATAACATAGGTATTGGCATAGGTAGACCCTGCAAGCCCCGGAAAAGCAACCAGCTTGTTCTTTGGAAAACTTATATTAATACTCGATTCCCACTGAAAAGATGCACCTGAAAAAGGTCTCGCGGAGAGTTCCAGCTCCCACCCCGAGTTCTCCACGACGGCATCAAGATTCGCCAGTACACTTGGAAATCCTGTTATGGAAGGGAGCTGATATCCCACCAGCTGACTCGAAGAACGGTTCCTGTACCAGGCTGTGGTCAGGTTAATCCTGTTTTTCAGAAATCCCAGTTCCAAAGCCGCTTCCAGTTTGGTGGTCTTCTCCCAGCTGTAATCCGGGTTATACAGCCTTGAAGGATTGAGCCCTGCTGTATTGTTATAGAGGTATTCCGAGAGATCATAGGTATCCAGATACCCATAGTCTCCAATATTATCACTTCCGGTAGTTCCGTAGCTGCTACGAAGTTTCCCAAAGCTCAGCCATTTCTTATTTTTCAAAAATCCTTCCTGAGAGAATATCCATGCCGCTCCCACGGCCCCGAAATTCGCAAACTTATTGCTGGGACCAAAGCGGCTGCTTCCATCCCTTCTTCCCGTCACATTCAGGATATACCTTCCGGCATACTGGTAATTCACCCTTCCAAAGAAAGCGGCATACCTATACTCCGTTTTAATCTGATCGGTAATAATCCTGGTTCTTGCCGCTCCTATATTCTCTATAAAAGCATTGCTCTCAAATCCAATCCCGATCATAGAACCCTGATTGCCTGTATCCCGCTGAAAGGTCGTCCCTACCAACACATCCAAAGCATGTCTGCCCTTCTTCATCTGCCAGCTGAGCTGAGGTTCCAAAATAAAGGAAAAACGGTCCTGATTACTCTTATACGACTGCGAGCTCGCACTGGACTGCCCTTGATAGGATGAAGGATTATACATGGTATTGGGCTTTAATGACCTTTCATCAAAAGACTGGTAATTAAGCCCTCCATTGAGCTTCAAAAACCAATGTTCCAGCAGTTCATACTGTACATTTATATTGGTTAAAAACTGCTTGTTCTCATAGGAATAGGAGCTGTTATAGAGCCCTGCCGGATTGTTAAAGGAATTGTTCTCCCAATTGAGGCTCCCATCCGGCAGATATAAAGCAGGAGCATAGGGAACCATCAGGTAAGCCTGTCTGGTAATATCCTCACTCAGTACGTTATTTTTCTGAAGGGAAAACCTGCTGGAAACACTGAGCTGAAAACGTTTGTCTTCAGAACTGTGGCTGATATTGGCAGAAAGATTATCCGCCTTATACTTAAACCCTTTTGAAAACACGGTAGACTGCTCATTGTGCCCATAGCCTACCAGAAAACTTGTTCTTTCATTGCCTCCGTTTAAGGAAACATTCGCCGTAAAAGCATCTGCGGTATTTCCGATCAATTCTTTCCTCCAATCGGTATACCTCCCCTGATCCCACACTCCATTGACATCATAAGCATTGGCCGGATAGGCAGAAATCCCGTCATTCTGATAGGCTTGCCTTCGCATCCTTAGATAATCCTCAGTCTTCATCATGTTGAGGTTATTGATCACAGAACTCACCGCATAGGAAGTCCCTGCATTTAGTCCCAGATTCCCTGCTCCTCCTGCACCTGCACCTGCGCCAGCTTTCCCATTCTTCCCTTTCTTGGTAGTGACCAGCACAACTCCATTCGCTCCCCTAGATCCATAGATCGAGGTCGCATCCGCATCTTTCAGAATCTCAATACTCTCAATATCCGCAGGATTAATACTATTAAGGGGATTAATACTACTGGCTGGCAGTACCGCTCCTGAAAACTGGGAAGCCATTTCTCCTCCTACCGGAACCCCATCTACTACATACAATGGATTATTCCCCAAAGCCCTCAGACTGTTCTTTCCTCTTATCTGAATATCATAGCCTCCTCCCGGCATTCCCGAGTTCTGCACAATATTCACTCCCGCAACCCTTCCCTGAGCCGCAGAGAGCACATTCAAAACAGGTTGATTTTCTATATCTTTTGCTGAAACTTTGGCGATACTACCGGTTCTTTCTTTGTCTTTAACCTTGTAGTAGCCGGCGTTGAGAATAACTTCTTCGATTCCCTTTACTTTTTGTTCTAAGCTGATATTAACGACTTTCTGATTAGTAAGTGTGAATTTTTCTTCTGTATAATCAGGGTGTCTGAACAATAGGATGGTATTTTCTGCTGAAACCTGTAATGTATAGGTTCCGTTGTTGCCGGTCATGGTTACCTGATCTCTGCCCTCTTGGGAGATTATAACTCCTGATAGAGGTTTACCTGACGAGGTGACTATACCGGAAATAGTGCGTACTTGAGCTTTTGTAGTAATGCTTACAGCGGTAAACATGAGCCCAAAGAAAATGCCTCCTATATTGTAATAGGAATTTTTCATAGATTTGTAAAGGTTTTTAATTTTCTAAAGATTAATTACTGAACTACGCTCTTTCCCGTTGGTCTCCAAACGCTATGGGAAGGGGCTTTTTCTTTCTTCTGATTTTTAAGTTGAGTAGTTTTTTTAATTCATTTTTTAGATAAAGACTTTCCTGATGCCTTTGGTATGAAAAAGGACTGGTGAGGTTCTGCAATCAGTGACCCCAAGGCACCGGAAAGAATTTAATATGAATGAATCTGTGTCCCGTGTAAGCTTTTTAAAGCCGCAATAGGTTGTACCCTCCTATTGTATCGTGTCTGATACTATTTTTAGGAAGCGGGCTTAGAAATAATTGTAGAGGAGGCGGACTGCATAGAAAATAAAACGGCGTGGAACTCTACTTACCGGATTGGGGCACTGGTATACCTGACAACGATAAGAGAGCCCACGCCTAGGTCGTGAGCATCTTGCTTATCATCTCGTTGTCTAAAAATTACCAGTTTTTCAATCCGAGAATCTAAGCGAATGCTTCTAATATTTCTTTGAAGTATCGCAAAATTACTTTAATAAAGTAATTTGTTCCAAATATAATAAAAATTCTTTTGATTACCGAATTCGGTAATGAAAAATATTGTAATAAATATGAAATTGCAGGAAAGAGTGCAATAATGAGTGAATTTAAAACTGATGAAATCAAAAAATTAGTTGCTGAAAAAATTAAAGAAATTAAAGGCGATACTCCTTATTCTAAAATTGCAGAAAGATGTAATGTTACTGCTGCACGAATTAGTGATGTATCAAATAATAAGATAGATTGTCAATTAAGTACTTTTATTGAAATAGCAACTGGTCTGCGTATTCATCCTAAAGAGCTATTTGACATAATTTTCGATTTTAAAGAATATTATTCAGAATTAGATAAGTAAATCCTGACGAAAGTTGGGATTTTTGTTTATATAATGACAAAAACGTAATAATGGAGAAATTTGAAAAATTTGAAATTTTAAAATATCGGAAATGTATTTATCTGATTGAGGGTTTGGTTCACAATAATGATTCCAGCTTTAAAAAGTCTCAAGTCAATTATCTTTTTAGAATAACATTTAAGGAAGGTTCCAAGTTATATAAGAATGGTTCAGAAAATCACTATGCACAAGATCTAAAGTATTACAAAAAGGCAAATCCCGAACAAAGAAAATTTTTGTTAGATGAAATTAAAAAAAGATTTCCAGACTTTGATCTAAACGATCAGAGTTTAGAAAAGTCAAAAAGTAAAGATATCTCTAAATTGGAACTCTTAACCGAGGAAAATTGCATTGAATTCTTAAAAGGAAAAGGTTATTTAATTTATAAGCAAATATAAGCATAAGGCAGTACATAAAAAAATGAAGAGAATAGATTTTTCTCCACAGATTTGGTGAGTGCTATGGATAGAGGAATTGAGTTAACAAATCATTTGGCAAAAGATTTTATTAAAGATTTCAATTTTAAAAACTGGCTAAGAACAGGTACTATCGAACATAACTCTTTAGAAATACATCAAATTGCGCAAATAGAAGATATGAAGAAATCAATAAAGGATTTGAAATCATTTTTCGAGAATACCAAGAAAAACTGAAAAAATCGAAATAAATCTTATAAGATTAAGATTTTCTATTTACGGAAATCCGTAAATAGACTATTGAAATATTTTCTATTTTAGAATTATAAAATAAAAATAATAATATGAGTGAATTCCAAAGACAACTAGATAAAAGTATAATTGATGCATTGAATGAATTCAATACAAACAGAGTCTTTATCTAACGTAAGAAATACCTACAAATTAAAATTTGAAGAAATAAAAGAATTAATCCTTTCAAGAACGAAAGAAACGTCATTGAGGATATTACGTTTATTGACAAAAAAATGAAGAGACAATTATAGCTAATTTTCTTTTGATAAAGAAAGTTAATGCAGGAATAAAAGTAGAGGAAATCTTAAAGAGTATATTTTGTAGTGGAAATTGCCATCTAAATAGCCCCTTAAAAATTTCCGTAAAAATACTGATTGGGAATTTTTTCCTGTTATTTATTTTTGTTGTTTTCGGAAAAATCGTAAATAACTTAAGTTCCCTATTTTAAGTATAAAAAATATAATTAAAAATGAGATAAACTAATTACTTAGCGAATTACTTTCTATTCAATTCATTATAAAAAGAAAACTAGTACATCCTCAAAAAATGAGAATCAAACAATTACAAGTTAAAAATTTCAGACTTTTAGAGAATCTGTCAGTTAACATCGAAGATGATATAACTCTTATAGTTGGTAAAAATAACACGGGAAAAACTTCTTTGTTTGAAGTTATAAATATTTTCACAAAAAGTTCGCAAGAAATCTCTTTTGAGGACTTTTCATTAAGCACAATTCTGAAATTCAAAAGGATCATAGATTTCATAAATCGGATTGATTTTAAACAGATTTCTGAGAAAAGAAAAGACCTTTTTGAAAAAATAATTCAAAACCAGACTCCAAAAGTTCAGTTATATATAGAATTTGAATATGATATAGAAAATGATTCCTTAATTAATCTTAGTGAATTTATCACAGATTTAGATGAAAAAAGAAATGATGCCACTATTTTAGTAAGTTTTGAATCTCTAAATTCATTGGGAATATACTCATCATTTTTAAATAGAGAGAACAAAGAAGTTGATTTGATTTCTTGGTTAAAAGAAAATGTAAAAAAATATTATCAACTTAACTGTTATGCTATTGACAGAGATTCTGATTTTAAAAAAGAGATAGAGATAAATTTTAAATCGAAGATCGAAAAAATTGTTTCCTTTGAAGATGTAAAAGCTTCAAGAACTTTAGACGATACTAAGTCTGATAAAAATAAAACATTAGCGACTGGGTTTTCCCATTATTATAGGGAGAGAGATAAAACAAAAGAGGACGTTAAAAGGCTTGAAGAAACTTTAAAACAAGTATCTGTTGACTTAAAAAATGAGTATGAGAAAGTTCTTAATGATGTTATTGTCGATTTGAATCATTTTGGAGCTTCTACACCGATAACAATACCTCAGATTGAGATTGATTCAGAGTTTAATTCAGAAGCTGTAATCAAAAATAATATTAAATATTATTATAGACATGATGATATTAATTTACCTGAAAGTTATAATGGATTAGGTTATAGTAATCTTATTTTCATGGTTCTGGAGCTGACCAGTTTTATTGAAAGATTCAAAAATTCAAGCGAAGAAAAAAAATCTGAGTTCCTAACTATTTTAATTGAAGAACCGGAAGCACACATGCATCCGCAAATGCAGCAGGTTTTTATTAAACAAATCACAAAAAAAATTAATGATGCTAAGTTAAATGGTATTAATATCCAGCTTATAATTACAACACATTCATCTCATATTATAGCGGAAGCTGGGATTGATCTCAAAAAAGGTTTTGACAGAATCAGGTACTTTAATAAAATTAATGGGAATCTTGAGGTCAATGACTTTAACAACTTCAAACATAAAAAGAGTGATACTGAAACATTTCGCTTTTTGAAACAATATCTTAACCTGCACAAATGTGATATTTTCTTTGCCGATAAAGTTATCATGGTGGAAGGTATAACCGAGAAAATGCTTTTACCAATGATGATTAACAAAGTTGCTCCTGACTTAAATAAAAACTACATTTCTATTTTGGAGGTTGGTGGAGCATACACTCACAAGTTCAAAGAATTACTGAATTTTATAAAGGTAAAAACATTAGTGATAACAGATATTGATTCTGTTCAATTAGAAAATAACAGAAAGGCCTGTAGAGTGGCTACCCCGGATTCTGTAACATCCAATGCTACCTTGAAAAATTGGCTGCCTAAAAAAACTACAATTGCAGATTTAATTTCAACAGAAGTGAAGGACAAGTTTGAAGGAAAATTTATTCGGGTTTGTTATCAGATTTCTGAAAATACCGAAAACTTATATATAGCCAGAAGTTTAGAAGAAGCTATTATTAATAGGAATTTAGTTTTTTTTAAAGGTAAATTTAAAGATTTGAATGCGGAAAATCTTGAGGTTGAAGTTGAAGTGAAATCGAAATTCGAATTATTAAAAAAAATAGATTTTGATGGCAGTTTAGATTTATATGAGTTATCTCCAAAAAAAGAGGAAAAATCACAATTCGCCTTTGATTTAATGACCTTTAAAGCTGGAATTGAAGATTTAAGCTGGAATGTTCCAAAATATATTGAAGAAGGTTTAGAATGGTTGGCAAAAGACGAATAATATGACAGCAATCGAACAAATTATACAGAATATTGATAGTGGAAAAAGCTTTGTATTGGAAGCTGGTGCTGGTTCAGGAAAAACGTATACTCTAATCCAAACACTGAATTATTTAATTGAAAACAAGGGTGAGGATTTAAAATACAATCATCAAAAGATTATTTGTATTACCTATACTAATGTTGCAAAAAATGAGATCATCGAGCGATTGGAAAATCATCCATTAGTTTTAGTCTCAACTATTCACGAATTTTTATGGGAATGTATAAAATCATACGAAAAGCAATTAAAAATTGAATTATGTAAATTAAATGAGGTCAGGTATAAAATAGATATAGATTTAGGAATAGAATCAAGATATATCCAAAATTTATTAGAAAGGTTAGATGGAATTGATTCCGTTGTTTATAATGATACCGCATTTAGAGATTTTGAAAGTGGGCAGCTTCATCATGATGATGTTATTGTCTTATCAAAAATGATGTTTCAAACTTATCCTTTACTGACAAATATTTTATCACAAAAATTTCCTTATTTACTAATTGATGAATATCAGGATACCGCACCAGAAACAATAAATGCACTCGTCGATTCATTGCTTGATAACAATAAAGATAAAATTACTTTAGGATTTTATGGTGATTCTCATCAAAAAATTTACAATAACGGCGTAGGTGATTTAACAAAGTATTATATTAATTCTGATACTCAAAAGCTGCACATTGTAAAAAAGGAAGAAAATTATCGATCTTCGAAAGCAGTAGTAAATCTTTTAAATAACTTCAGAACAAATATAGAACAACAAGCCCAAACTGAATTACAAGGAAGTGTAAAATTTGTCTATTGCGAATACAGACCAATCAAAACAAGAATTAATAGAAATAATCGAGAGGTTGAAGATGAAAGTAGAACTGCTTATAACAGAGAAATTGATTTACAAAAAAATGTAAATTTTGATAAAGTGGTTAATATTTTAAAAACTGAAAAAAATTGGGTTTTTGATCAATTGGATAATAAAAAAAATGACAAAATATTAGTTTTAGTCAACAGTGCTGTTGCAAAAAGAAACGGATTCTCTAGTTTATACAGAATTTATAGTAGAAGATATACCAGACGTGTTGGTGATGAATTAAATAAAAGGAAAAATGCGTTAATTCAATATTTTGTAGGTTATACGGATAAAAAAACATCACAGGAAAGAGAAACAGGAGTAGAGCATTTAATAAAATTCTGGAAAGATTCCAATTATAATGAAGTATTACGTTTTCTTAAAAGAAATAGCTTGTTATTCACTGATGGTCATTTGGAACATAAACATAAAAAAATCATCACTGATATTTTAAATAATTTAGTCACAATCCGAGAAACTAAATCTGTGAAAGAAGTTATGGAATTTGTCGAAAGTAGAAAATTGATACAAAAATCCGATGCTGTACAAAAATTCATTGATCAAGTTAATTCTGATTTTGATAAATTAGAGGATGGACCAGAGAAGATTAGATTAGCAAATAATAAAACGTTTTATGATTCATTGATGGAACTTCCGTACAATGAAATAATTAGCTTTTTTCAATTTACTCAAAATCATACTGTGTTCTCAACAAAACATGGAACAAAGGGGGAAGAGTATAGAAATGTACTAACAGTTATTGATGACAAAGATTGGGTTAATGAAGCTGAAGGATACAACTTTGAAGGTTTTTTTGATGATACCGATCCTAATATAGAAAGGAAACTCAGAACCAGAAATCTTTTTTATGTTGAGTGTTCAAGAGCCAAGGAGAATCTTGTTGTTTTGGCACTTTCTCCAATGGGTGAACTGGCGTTAAATAATGTGAAAAAGTGGTTTGGAAATGATAATGTTATTAAAATTAATAGTTTGTAATTTGACAATAAAGAAAATAATCTCAGTAAAATGGATCGAACACATTTTGTTATTTGTCGTTATACTAGTTAAAATTTCATCAAATGATTAGAAAAAAACAACGGGTCCTTCAACATATAATGGAGGACAAGTCTTATGAAATTATTAGACAGCAAATACCTAAACACTGGGTTATACGTGAGTTCAACAGGCCTGACTACGGTATTGATTTAGTTATTGAAATTTTCGAAATAATAGATGAAAATATAGCTGAGACATTGGGTGAATTCATTTATGTTCAGGTAAAATCCTCAAAAAAGCTGGAAATCAAGCAAGAAAAAATTTATGATGTCGGAAATGTATCCAAAGGTGTTTGGACTGAAAATAAAAAAACATACACAAAACTTGATGTTATCAAGTACCCGTTTGATACCACCTCGTTATTTACGATTCAAGCTCTTGGTGGGAGCGTGCCTGTACTTTTATTTACGGTTGATATTCAGAATGAAGAGGTATACTTTATTTGTGTAAATGATTATATAGACAAAATTATTTTACCGCAAAATCCTAAATTTACAGAACAAAAATCTTTGACATTAAAAATACCTGCTTTAAACAGACTCTCAGATAAAAATATTGCAAACAATGCTTTGAAATTCTATGGAAAGCGGGCGAAATTTCTTGCTGCCTTTAGTAAGTTCTCTTTTCAAAAAAATGAAATTGCATATATATACGGTTACAAAACTTACCCTGTTTGGACATACAGAGACAAAATAGAAAAGGGAAAAGTGTATGAGCAAGAGGAAATAAAGACACAACTTTTGTATTTTATATCTCAAATTATAGATTTAGATATTTGGTTACATATTGAGTGGCCGGTATTACCTGAAGCCAAAAGAGAAATGCAAACTTTAGAAACACTTCTAAAAACAGATCAAACAGATTGGAAAGAAGTCAGAGATAAGGTCATTATTTTATGGCATCAATTATCAAATCTGGGGACTATGTATGAAGATATTTGCCGTGAATGGTTTCTCCCCAAAATTATTAGTTTACTAACATCGTATCCTGAAATGCCTGAAATAATTACGAAAGAATAAGATCTAGTAATTCTAATTACTATTTTTTTATCAGAAATATCGACATTTAAATTTCAGGACTAAAGAAAACTGATCTATGACATCACGACAAATTGAAGCAATTGGCCATTTTCTGGCATATTATAAAAGTGACCTATATTACATCAATCAATTTCAAAATTACATACGAGGAAAACTTTCAGCAGTGGAGTACATAAACAGGTCAAAAGGCAGCTTTTACTCTTTCCTCATTGAGTTCAAAATCATCAGAAATTTTAAAGCGGGTCAAATTCACCGGCTTTTGGAGGAAACTACAAATTTTATCACACTTTGTGACAACAGTGATGTTGACGGGTTCGCTCTGAAATTATCACAAACAGACTTTACAGGAAACAAGGTTGTTGCTTCCATGGCTTCTAAAATTCTTTTTTTAAACGACCCGTGCTTAATAATTCCAATGGACTCGCGGGCAAGAAGGACTCTTGGACAAAAGATAAACAAATATGATGTTTACAATCATAATCTTTCCAGCTACATAACTAGGAATGAAAATATCGTTACTGAAATGCTTGATTACGTCCAGCCGATGATTTCAGTAATTCATAAAGACTTCCCTTTACTTAATAATACAGAACTGATAGCAAAAAACAGAATAATTGACAAGCTTTTATGGACTACTGGTAAATAATTGCCGTGATCAATATCTACTTCAGCACAAACTCCTCAAATCCTTCCGCTGTCAGGAGATCATTTAACGAGTTATCCGAATGATGTTTCGCCACAAGCATTTCATTTTCAAGGTTGATATAGGACTTTCCGTTTAACAATCTGAAATGATTGGTAAGAAGTTCTGAATATCCCTCATTTCTGACAAGCCTGTAAAATGAATACCCATGCCCAGCCTGAGAATTAAAATAATTAACAAAGTGTTTTCTGAACATTTCCTTAACGTCTTTTCTAAAGTCACGAATATTAACTCCTGAGAATGAGGTATATGACTTCAGGACAAAGAGAAAGTTGATTTTGTACTGATGAACAAACAGCGTATCCCGGTCGAAAAGCCTGTGTTCAAAATGTTTTGCCTCATAAGGTTCACCCAATGGTACGAGTTCATTCAGACTGTAATTATCCGCACCATCTATAAATCCGTAAATAAAAAAGTTTGGAGTAATATTATAACCTTCAGTGAGAGGGTCCCTGTATCTCATATTCGACGAATATGAAGCATTATCATGAAGCAGGTTAATATTGTACTGTATAATATTTTTTGCATAGGTAAACTGCTTGTATCTTGACAGTGCATTTGCTGTTCTGTCCGACTGATAATATTTTGAATCCCCAATGTAGAAAATATCACTGGTATCGATCAGCGATCTGTAGTCAAAAATATGGTCAATTCTCTTACCGTCATCATTCCTTTTAAGATCGTTCAAAGTAATTCCGTCGTAACCACTCACTTCTTTTATATCTTCAGAAAAAAGTTTATCGATCATATCCTCAAATATGATGTTATAGCTTCCGGTAACCAAAAAGTCCTGCCTTCTTTTTTTTATATCCGCTCTGTCATACAACGAAAAATACATCTCACAAAGCCTGTACATGTTTTTAAAAAGATCACTGAAGTAACGGTACTTTATTTTTCTAAGTTTTGAAAGACCGTTCCTCTGCAATGCCCTGAATTTATGACCTGTTATCAGCGGAAAGTATTTTTCTATATGGATGTGAAGCGAATGTTCCCTGGTCAGGTGCTTAACAATGGATAAAAAATAAATAATCAGTTCTTCTTCGACATTTAAGGTTTTGGATAAATTGATGACTTCAGGATAAAAGAAAGTACCATTGCCTGTAACAACAGGAGTGTTTTTCATAATTGTTCTTTCCCATCTTGCTTTTTTTACATTTCCTGAAACTGACTGAATATGATTGAAGGAGATTACACTGGAATTTTTTTTGTAGAAATTGACAATGCTTAACAGTATATCAAGATATGAATATTCCAATGCCGGAGATTTACCACGTAATTCGAAGGTATCGGAATAATTTATCAGTAAAGATTCCGGAAAACGGTTTCTGAATTCCTTAAGGCTGTTGTAAAAATACATGGACAGCTGCCTTATCCAGCTGTATTCGGTTTTCTGCTTAACCGACTCATTCTGAGACATGAACAAATCCTTCGGGGAAATTCCAAAGATGGTGTTTTCACCGTCCTTCATAAAAACTTTAGGCAACATTAAAGCCAGGCTGTTTTTTTCAAATGAATGATAGTAGCCCACCGATTTTATTTTACCTCTGGACCCGTGAACAGAATAGAAGCTAAGATCCTCAAAAACTTTCTGAAGATCTTCCGTATCATAATATTCTCCTTCTATCAGTATATACATTAATCCTGTTGTTCATCAATTTGTTCAACTTCAGTCTCTTTTTGACCTTGTTCCTGTCCGTTGTGGCTATAATTATTTACAGTTACATTAAGTAATTCCAGAATTTTTCTGATTTCCCTGATACCGTTTGTTTCAACAGGAAAGAAACTGTGGTATGTTATTTCCTTGTCAAAAATCTCATTTTCCTCATCCTTGAAGACATCATTCCACAGGTAAAATATGACCTTATGAACAAAAGACCTGATTTGAATTCTGTTTGCGGTGTCAGGTTTAATAAAGTAGTTCCCCAGACACTTATCCATGCCAATATACGGAGTCGCAATATGCTTGTTGACCTGCTGCATAAAGTCAATCCACCTGAACCCTTCATTTTCATTAATCATGACAATAAACCCGAAAGATTTTGATGAACTGTCGTCCTCATTGACAGGATTAAGAATTGAAACATATTCCCAGTCCCATCTTCTTTTAAAAGCACTGTCCATAGGAAACAGTGACTGATCGGATGTATTCATGGTAGCGAGAATTGTGAGATTTTCAGGCATCGTCATTTTTCCGTTTTTAAAACCGTCATGGCCGTTTCCTAAAGTTTTTTCCAAATGTTTTTGCAGATTACCGGATGGCGTTATACTGTATTCAGGATTACGGTCAAGCAGCTGAAAAATATCCCCGAATATTTCAGCACAGTTACCACGGTTTATCTCCTCAATAATCAGATAAAATTGCTTTGATGTTTCCTGCCATGCCTTAATGTACATGTTTGTAAATATCTCAGGCTGGAAATTGTACTGGATTTCATTTTCCTGTTTTGTTTCATTAAAAACCGTAACCGGCTTGTATCCACCGACAAATGAAGTGTAATCATACTCAGGATGAAAGGTAATTCGCTGAAAGTCTTCTGGTGATACTCCTTTTAGAATTTCCTTAACCTCATGAGATTTACCTGTTCCCGGAGCACCAAAAAAGATCACATTTTTGTTGTAAAATTTTCCCGTAGTGATTTTAATAAGTTTAAAAATACCTTCCTCCTTAATAATTTTTAAATTTCCTGATGATACCGCGGACAGATATTCATTGTAATTAACAAGGTTTAGCTTTCTTCCGCGAACAACGGTTTCAGTCCATTGATTAGTGAAATATGAAAAATCATTATCTAAAATTTTAAAGTTTTCATACATAAATCTGGGTGTATTTGATGACTGAAGAGTATCGGCTGACTGCAATTCATCAAAAACGCCAATCAGATTCTCATTGCCAAAATACTTCGGCAACATTATACCGGTATAAGACCTGTCTTCAATCCTACTCTGTTTAAATGTATAACCCTGCATTAAAATTTCTTCCTTAAATACCCTCAGACAGTAAATGAAGGATTTAAAAATTATTCTTCTAAGATTGTTATCGGATTCAATTAAATCATAGTTGCTATTTAAAGGTATACTCTGACTTTCTGAAGGAGAATATAAATCAAGCAAATCTTTAAGGTACTGAATAGTTTTATCTATGTATTCCTCTGAGATAATAAAATTGTTATCGTTGTATGATGACACAACGTTATTTGCAATTGAGTTGATTTTAGATAATGTCGTAAACAATGGCTTTGTCTGAACAGTGCTCATTGTATTGGCAGCTGAATCATTAAAATACTCACTTCCGCTGTCCCTCCATTCTCTTTCAACATAGTTTTGAATAGGAGAAAATTCAGAAATATTTTCCCTGATATCCTGAAATATTTGAATAAATGATTCCAGACCTAACACAAAATCCTTTCCTGAAGTATTTGATAATGTCACATAACCTCCCTTGGTGCTCAGAACCGATTTAAATTTGGAAATCTGGTTCATGGCTTCAATGGAAGTAATAAATTGTTCTATCATGATCTATTTGTTTTTCATGGCTATACAAAAGTATTATAAATGTTTGGTAACTGAAAGCCATAATTCCTGTTTATAAATATATAGGTATTTTCTTTAATTTGACATTTACTTCACCACAACATCGGTATCCACAACGTATTGTCGGTATTTTTTTCATAGTTTTATATATTTTAGTATTGAAATGGTTAACTATGGAAAAAAATGAGATCATCGGACACATCCATACATTGGTTTCAAACAATGTAATAGGAGACAAACAGGCTATGAGCCGTTATAAGGGTTTTCGAGGAGAACTATTTCTTGACAGCTATATGAAAGAAAAATATCCTTCCCGTCAATATTTCGAGGGCGGAATGATAATATCACAAGATAGTGTGCAAACAAGCCTGGACAACGCATTGTATTTATGCGTAATAGAAAAGAGTGAATATAATCCCGATTACATTAAAATTTTCACCTGTCTCTCCGGCATTGGTTTTGAAAAAATGATACTGGTTCTTTATGATGAGGAGAAGTGGGAAATAAAACCTGTAATGGCCTTTGATTCAGGTTCTGTCAGCCTTCCGGTTCCTGACATAGAAGCTTATGAGTTTTCAATATCGGGAAACAAGTTCAATAATCCAATGAGTAATATTGATGATTTCCTGAACTTTTTTGAATCATATAAAGTACGATCACGTAACATTCATGAAATTAAAGACGAAACCTTTAAATGGCTTCAAGTCAATCTTTCTCAGTTTTCAGAATCACAGCTTCTGAAAATTTATATGAACAGACTTTTTCTTGATGGTTTTATAGGATTTGGCAAGAAAAAGGGTAAACCATCCGATATTGATATGATTGTCAAGAATTCTGAAGGTAAATTTTCATTAATTGAAATAAAGGAAAAGGATTTGCCGAAAAAAAACAAAAAAGGTTTCGGACTTGATATCCCAAGATTAAATGATATGATCAGAATATCAAAACAAACCGGTCTGGATTATTTTCTTATTGTTCGTGAAGTAAATAATCAGACCGATCGTGAACTTATTGGATACAAATATATCTCAATAAGGGATTTTGAAGAAGATGTACGGAAATCACAGGCTGTTACCGGAGGTACCGGCATGCGAAGCGAATCAACAATAAATGATACACTGATTTGCAGCTACGATTTATTCCGTGATCTGTAGTTTTTTTGTTTTTTTGTTTTTTTCAGCCTCCGCCATACTTTTCAGCATTTCTGCGGCTACAGCTTCCATAACATTTACTGGAACACTGTTACCAAACTGTTTATACGCCTGATTATCCGAAGCAACAATTTTAAAGGTATCGGGAAATCCCTGTAAACGTGCAGCTTCACGAGGTGTAAGCTTACGTGGGTTCTTATTTTTCTGACTGATCAGTATTTCACTGCCGTCCTTGTAATATCGCGCGGAAATTGTATTGGTATATTCTGAATTTTCATCTACGATACCGAATCCGAATCCCTTTCCCTTAATCTTGTTTTCCTTTTTTCTTCGTTGATGACCTTCCCACAGCCTGTCGGAAATTGTATATTTTTCATCAGGATTATTCTCCAGAATGTCTCCTACCCTTGTCGGTACTCCGGATGGCTTGGGAAATTCAAACTTTACATTTTCGTCAAGAAAACCAACAATCAGAATTCTCTCCCTGTTCTGCGGCAGTCCAAAGTCACGGGCCCTTAAAACTTCATACTGTACATTTTCATAGCCTGCCGCTTTAAGATGTTTTATAATGATATCAAGTGTACGTCCTCCATCATGAGTTTTCAGGCGCTTCACATTTTCAAGCAAAAAAGCTTTCGGTTTTTTTGCCAGTAAAATCCTTTCAATATCGAAAAACAATGTTCCTCTGGTATCATCAAAGCCTTTTTTTAATCCGGCTTGTGAGAAGGGCTGACATGGAAATCCGGCAAGAAGAATATCATGATCAGGAACATTATGCTCATCAATCAATGTTATATCTCCATGAACCTCCTCTCCGGGATAGTTTGCCTTGTATGTTTCGGCAGCATATTTATCCCATTCACTCGTAAATACACATTTAACGGGCTTCCTGGAAGCCTGTTCGAACCCCCTTCTGATACCTCCTATTCCTGCAAATAAATCTATAATCTTAATCATTTTTCCAATATTCTATAATTCCAGGTATTTCCTCAAAAAAATATTCCTCAAAGCTTACAATATTCTTTGCATTTTTAAGCTTTTCATTTTCTGCAATCCACGAGAACGCAACAATAACTATGTTATGGTTTCCCATTTCAGCAGCCTTGCTCACTGATATATCCTCATCCACAGTCAACAGATGGATTTCCGGTATTTTGGTTCTTTCTATTTCCTCGGCAACTTCCTGCCATCTCTCTCTAAGAGATGTTTTCATGGTGCCAATTATTGTTTTGTTACGGCGCTGGTTAAATTCAGCAATACCCGGTAAAACCGAATCCACCTTTTTGCCCAAACCTACATCATTAAAAATCTTGCGTCCCAGTCTGTTTTGAGAATCAAACCTATAACCAAGCAAATCATAAATCTTGTAAATTATTGCTTCAAAAGTCTTCCCAGCTCGTGACCTTCTTGAATTGGTATTGCTGAGTGAAAGAGCATATAGGTAAGGAAAAACACGTCCAGCATACTCTCCGCAGAGATCTCTTACGGACTTTCTTAGATCCTCACCTGATTTTCCGGTAATGTTTTGCTCAATTAAAACGTTAAGCATTACCTTAGGTGTATCAAGTATTTTATAAAGATTCTTCATCACCTCAGCATTAAATACGATCTCATCTTTCAAAAACTCTTCCCAAACTTCCGCTCTGAGTGTTTCGATCAAATTACTAACCGAACGTGATTCAATAATGTAATTTTTGAGATCAGGACGGTTCATAAAAATCTCATCAACAATCTTTTGCGACGTCCTGATATGCAACGATCTCTGACTTTGTATAAACTTATCAAACACACTTTTCTCTTCCGGCGGAATATGTGTTACTACAGGAATCTCTGCCAACTTTTAAATTTTATCTAACATTTTATAGTGGCAAAAATATAAAGAATTTTTTTAATTTATCAAACATTTTCACCTGTAATTTCATTAAAGAGACTCTCAAGTGTTTCTTGTATTTTATCATTTTTCAGGGCACATTCCCATACAACTATAGTTCTTATACCAAGTGACAGTAGAAGCATTTCATTTTTATAGTCTCTTCCCTTTGTTTTTGAAATCTTTTCTGTCCACCAATCTTGTCTCGTTTTAGGGATTACAAAGTATTTGCAGTTTTCATGACCATGCCAAAAACAACCTCTGATTTCGACAGCTGTTTTATATTTTGGAAAATAAATATCCGGTTTTCCAGGCAGCTCTTTCGTATGCAGCCGGTATCTTAAGCCTTTAGCATGTAAATATTTTCGCACGATCATTTCAGGCTTCGTATTTTCCGAAATTATCCGGCTCATATTGTAGCTTCTGGTTTCCTTATTATGAACGTCAGTCATAAACAAATGTTTAGTTCAAAATTAATAATAAAAAACTACAGGCATTATATATTATAAAATATTGTTAATCTGAATTTTGATCAGATTAATAACATATAGAAGAGAAAGAATAACCGTAGTATGTAAAATGGAAGCTGGTTTTAAAACGGGAGATTTCATTAAGAAATATATCATTATTATGACATAAACTACTTTTTTCTGAAAATATAATCTATAACAAAAGAGAAATTAAATGAGAAAGAGGACATTTAATCTATAATAATTTATTTTGGAAACTCAAACGATGCATTGAAATCATCTTTTAAAACTATAACTGCATCAAACTTTTTACCGTTTTTACTCTTCATGTTTTTGATTAATGCTGTTTTGTTTTGAGTTAGTAATAAAGTAAGATCTTTAATACTAAGTTGTATTCCACATATAGTTCTAAAGAGAATCCAACCGCATTGTTCATCTGGGCATTTTATGATTTTGTCTTTGATAATAAGATGATGTTGTTGGCATTTGGGACATTTTAGTTGGGGAATATTTTCTTGGGGAATATGAAGTGATAAGAGTCATTGGTGATTTCAGTTGTATAGTGTTGGATGTCGTTGATGAATTGAGTTTTATTGAGTTCTCCTTTTTCAATTCTATCCAGTGCTATTTCCCACTCTGCGGTCATTTGGACATTGACTATTTTTTTGTCTTTGACAAGGTTGTAAACCTTTAAACCTCTATCTGTAGGATGCAGCGTTTTGCTTTTCCTGATGATATAGTTTCTGCTGAGCAGCGTTTCGATAATGGAGGCTCTGGTGGCTGGGGTTCCGATGCCGATATTGGAGAGTGCTTTTTGTTCTTCTTTATTTTCAATAGATCTGCCTGCATTTTCCATCGCTGATAAGAGGTCAGCTTCTGTATAAAGTTTGGGAGATTGCGTTACTTTTTCGAGTAATTCTGTTTTTGAGATCTTCAACTCATCTCCGATTTTAAGTTCTGGAAGTTCTGTAAGGACTTCATTTTTATTATCGGAATTTTCACTATCAGTGAGAAGTCCTTTGATGGCTCGCCAACCATGACTGAGTATTTTTGATCCCTTGATTTGGAATTCATAATGATGTACTTTGATGGTGATGTGACTGACTTGTTTTGTACAGGTATGGGAAAGGGATTCCAACAAGCGGTAAGAAATCATATCATAGATGGCCTTTTCTGAGACTGTAAGCGCAGATGGAACTTTCGTAGTGATGAGTAAACCGTGATGGTCCGTTACTTTTACATCATTAACGATTCTCTTGTTGAAGTTTCCAAATTTTAAATGGGTTATGGCTGATTTAAATTGATCGTTTGTATTAAGGATTCTGACCAGTTCAGGAATTTCAGGCCATAAGTCTTCAGGAATATACTTGCTGCCGGTTCTGGGATAGGTAATAAATTTCTTTTCATACAAGCTTTGGGCAATCTGTAAAACCTCATCGGCAGAAAGGCCAAGCTTCCTGTTGGCTTCTTTCTGTAATTCTGTGAGATCAAAAAGTAAGGGAGATTGTTCCTGTACTGTTGTAACAGATATATCTTTTACAACAGCCCTACCCTCCCGCTCTATGGATTTTTGGATTTGTTCTGCCTGCTTTTTTTCTTCCCACTGTAATTGTGAAATACTGGTGAAGTCCGTATATTCTTTTCTATGGCTCAGCTGGATTTGAAAATACTTTTGCTTGGTGAAGTTTTGATGTTGCAGGAATCTATGACAGATGAGAGCAAGCGTTGGTGTCTGCACTCTGCCTAATGAATAAACGTCTTGGTTTCCGGCGATAGTTAATGCCTGGGTAGCATTGATTCCTACGAGCCAGTCCGCTTCACTTCTTGCTTTTGCGGCCTGATACAATCCATCAAAGGCATCGCCTGGCTGAAGGTTTTTAAATCCGTCCTGTATTGCTTTTTCTGTAAGGGAACTGATCCATAGTCTCTCAAAAGGTTTGTTGCATTGTATGTAGTGATAGATATAGCGGAAGATCAGCTCTCCTTCCCTTCCTGCATCTGTTGCCACAATA
>Ga0308157_10000470_pt1 | contig 133269 bp, 135 predicted proteins | sample PhyBR1_FD_201035 | JGI IMG/M metagenome (GOLD analysis project Ga0308157, IMG submission 201035) | Phyllosphere microbial communities from UC Gill Tract Community Farm, Albany, California, United States - DLSLB.R1 | ecosystem: Host-associated > Plants > Phyllosphere > Unclassified | place... | reverse complement strand
CAGATCCGGAAATGCATATCGCAGAAAAATTCACTTATGATTCACAAAACAGGCTTCTGACCCATACCCATCAGATAGGCAGCAATCCTGTTGAATATCTGGCTCAAAACAAATACAATGAGCTTTCTCAACTCGAATCTAAAAAAATAGGAGGTGCCAGTATAGCATCACCACTACAGACCATCGATTATAAATATAACATCCGTGGCTGGATGACTAAGATTAATGACCCTGATAATCTTAATGGAAAATTATTCGGATATTCAATGAGATACCAGGATCCTGCTATTCCCGGCACATCAACTCCCCAATATGGAGGGAATATTTCAGAGGTACACTGGAAAGCAGCAGATGATGATGTTTATAAAGCATACCATTATATTTACGATAAATTGAACAGACTAACAGATGCAATTTACAGAGAAGCTTATACCACTGCTCCCAATAATAATTTCTTTAATGAAAATGTAACCTATGATCTGAACGGCAACATTACCCATTTAAATAGAAACGGAAAAACTCCTACAGGACAGACCCAGCTTATTGACAATCTTACCTATAATTATACAGGGAACAGGCTGAATCAGGTCATTGAAACAGTGAACACAGCAGGGTATGAAGGCGGTAACAATATCATAGACTATGATCTGAACGGAAGTATGATTAATATGAAGGATAAAGGTATTGAGGCTATTGTTTATAATCATTTGAGTTTGCCGGATTCATATTCTATTACCCAGAATAATCCTTTAGGAAACATTGTAAGTTTTGGTTTGAGTTATTTATACCGGGCTGATGGGTCAAAACTTCGTAAAACCTATACATCAGGAGGGGGAAAAGGTCAGTCTATGACCACTAATATTACAGATTACCTGGATGGTTTTCAATACAGTTATAGTGAGACCACAGCATCTTGTGCGTGGTGCAGGACAAGTGTGGCCTACGAAGAGCAGGCTTTCAAAGAAGTTATTGTAGATCCAATTTTACCCGACCGTCTACCGGAATGGAAACTGGACTTTGTTCCCACTTCTGAAGGATTTTACAGTTTCACGGAAAACCGTTATATTTACCAGTATCGAGATCATTTGGGAAATGCAAGGGTAAGTTTTGCCAAAAACAGCGCAGGAATTCTTGAAATTACAGATGTCAATAATTATTATCCATTTGGCTTAAGTCATGTAGGAGGAAATAAGGGGCTTTTGGGTGACTATAAAAATTACAAGTACAACGGTAAAGAGTTGCAAGAGACTGGGATGTATGATTATGGGGCGAGATTCTATATGCCGGATATCAGTAGATGGGGGGTGGTAGATCCGCTGGCGGAGCAATACAGAAGACATTCTACTTATAACTATGCTATAAATAACCCGATTAGATTTATTGATCCCGATGGTCGTGGTGTGGAAACTTTTGGTAAAGAAGCAGAAAAAACCGCCCAAGCCCTTGAAAAAAAATTGGATAAGCAAATAGAAAAATTAAATAAGGGTAATGCGAGTGATAAAAGTGATAGAATCGCTGAATTGAATAAATCAAAATCTGATATTTCTGATATGCGAAATGATAAGGCCACAGAATATAAATTTGGGAAAGCAGGCGGAAAAGCAGATGGAAATAGTATCAAAGGAACATATAATACGACACAGACAGATAAGGGAGTGGTAACAATGTTTGTTGGGAATGATACAGCATTAACACTTCACGAAGTAAAGCACGGAGGACAAAATGCAAGAGGAGAATACAATATTGGAACAGGTCAAGGCTATGGCGTTCAGGATGAAGTTGCGGCATATAAAGCACAATATTCGTTTGATGGGAAATTTATATATAATTCTCATAATATTCCAGATCAAGGAAATGTTTTAAATCAAAATTTGTTTAAAGCCGGAATTTTTCCGACAACTTCTATTACAAATTTTAACAATGTTAATGCTAATATGGTTAATGATATAGGTGTACCTGCTCAAGCAAAAGGATTTGTAGGTGTCATTCCATTATATCCACCTGAAGGAATAACAGATGTACAATTTAATTCAAATTAAAAGAAATGAAAAAAAATATTTTACTATTGCTTTTGTCATTGTGTTTGATGTCTTGCAATACTTATTCTAATTTTTTTTTAAAAGATAATGTAAATAAAAATAATTATCAAATTAAATTATTAAATAAAAATCAAAGTATTATTTATTTAATTGAAAATGAAAAAAAAATAGACTCTACTGAAATTACTTACAAAAAAGAATCATTGAAATTAAATTTATCAAAAATTAAATTTAATTCTTTTACACAAAGTAATAAGTATATAAAAAGTATAAAAAAAATTAAGACAATTTCATTTGGTAACGATTTGTCAAATAATTTACACTTCAAGTTTTTCGAAAATACTCGTTTTGCTATTGTAAATAACAATCTTTCAACAATTGATAGTATATGGCTCAAGAATTCTGAAGACAACAATCGATTAAAGTAAACCAATTGAGTAAAGCCTTTTTGGCTTTGTGCCAATAAAAAAACTCCTGGTCATGTTTCAAACATGTTGGTGATAAAATATAGCGTTGAAAGTCAACCCTACGCTGCCACACGAAAGGATTCGTGTGGCATTTTTTATTAATAATTAGTTATATTTACAATTACACGGATCATCTGGGAATGTAAGAATAAGTTTCGGAAGAAACAGCGCAGGAACTCTTGAAATTACAGATGTCAATAATTATTATCCATTTGGTTTAAATCATGTAGGAGGAAATAAGGGGCTTTTGGGTGATTATTAAAACTATAAGTACAACGGTAAGGAGCTTCAGGAGACGGGGATGTATGACTATGAAGCCAGAATGTATATGCCCGAGCTAGGACGATGGGGAGTGGTCGATCCGCTTGCGGAAAAAATGAGAAGATTTAGCCTTTACACTTATGCAGGTGATAACCCTACAAGGTATATAGACCCAGATGGAAGAAAATTTATTAATTTTGACGAAAATGGAAACTATACTGGTACTACAAAGGATAATTGGTGGCATAACTTATGGAATGGAAGTAAGGGAAGAGTCGTAAAAAGTGATGGAAGTACGCAGCAGAAATTTAGATTTGCTGATCCTAAAAATGATGTTGCTGATATACAATCAGGTAAAATAAATAAACTTGAATTTGTTACAGAAAAACAAGTCCGTACATTAGTTAAATGGTCAGGAGCATTTGATCCTAAAAATAAAGCGAGTAATAGGAGTCTTTCTGAAAGATATGATTATATAAAAAAAGAAGGAATAGGCGGAGGAAAAATGGATTTTGCTTATACGCAAATACCTAAAATGTTTCCAAATGCAAAACCAAGTAACCCTACGACCAATACGTCAAATACAATATTTTTAGTTGAAGGTTTAGCTCATAACCAGAACAATTTTGGGAATTTTTTATTTGGTGCATCAGGTCGTGCTATGCAATTCACAGGAGCTGAATTATCGTTAGGAGCACATTATAATAGTGTAGTTAATTCTAGCACAAATGGTTATAGTAGTCAGTTAGATTCTTCTGATGATCAAATTTCTATATCTAGTGGAGTGCTTTTTTCAGATAAGTACAATTATGAAGACATGCAAATTCAAGTAAGTGTGGGAACTCCTACACCAACTAATACACCATAAACTTAAATCAAATGAAAAAAATTATTTATTATTTATGTCTATTGTTTATAATATCTTGTAAAAATAATTATGAAAAAGAATTTATTAACAGATATTCGAATTATAATTTTTCAAATTATCAAGGGAGTGAGATTTACGTAAGAGGGTTTTCTTCTAGAAATTCCCCAATAATATTTTTAGAAAGTATCAAGGATAATAATTTTGTACGACTTACTATAAATTATAATAAACAGTCTAAGAGCATTATTGATATAGAAGAGAGCTATCCAAAAGATTCTTTAAAAGAGAATTTAAAAATTAATGCTAATAATCAACTGAAAGAACTCACAGCAGACTTTGTTGATATGAATATTTATTATTTAAAAGTAGATGGTTTAGGTAATGTATATGTTAAACCTTCTGCTGATGAACACTCTCCAGTCATAGGGAAGTTTATTTCAGAAGAATATAGAAAAAAGATATTTGTAAAAAGTATTTCTCTAAAAAATGGATGGTATAAAGAAATTTATGATTAGATAATTTGTAAGAATAAGATTACGCCTACGCTGCCACACGAATCCTTTCGTGTGGCATTTTTTATTAAATATTTACAATTACACGGATCATCTGGGAATGTAAGAATAAGTTTCGGAAGAAACAGCGCAGGAACTCTTGAAATTACAGATGTCAATAATCATTATCCATTTGGTTTAAATCATGTAGTAGGAAATAAGGGACTTCTTGGTGATTATAAAAACTATAAGTACAACGGTAAAGAGTTGCAAGAGACGGGAATGTATGACTATGGAGCAAGATTTTATATGCCCGATATCGGTAGATGGGGCGTGGTGGATCCGCTGGCAGAGAAGTACCACTCAATTTCAACATATCATTACGCTATGAACAACCCTATTAAATTTATTGATCCAAATGGCATGAATGCTGATGTTTGGGAATTAAATTCTGACACAGGAGCTCTTGATAAAATTGAAGAAAATGACAGAGCAGATGAATTATATATTGTAGATAAAAACGGGAATAGAAAAACAGATTCTGGTGGCAATCAAGTTAAGTTCACAATGGAGAGAGATGAACAAATAGAAGAAAGGTATATTTCATCTAAATATGTTCCCTATACTCCTAGAGTGGGTGGTAAACGCATAGAAGCAACTAAAGAAATTCCTTTTGAGGTTTTTTCTTTTGAAAATCAAGATAATGCTAAATCTTTTTTTGAATTTTTAGAAAAGAATTCTAATGCTGGAAATGAATTTGATTTATTGCAGTATAATCAAAATAATAAGGATAAAGGTATGGTGGGTAGAACTTTACAATTTGGCTATCTTCCAAGAATGGAAGAAGGTGGAATTATGGGAATGTTTATACCGACCCTTACTTTAGAATATTATTCAAATATGTTGAAGACAACATCTGGTATTAATTTAATGAAAAGTATATTTTATCATTCACATCCAGATCACAAATTTATAAAGGTGATAATAAATCTCAAGTGCTTATTGAAGAAAGAAAAATTACATATTAGTCAAAAACAATGTTTCAAACATATTGGTAATAAAATAGCGTTGAAATCACGCTATTTTATTATTAAATCTAAAAATCACAGATTATCTTGACGGTTTCCAATATCTGAACACAACATCTTCGGATGGCGGTGCCTCTGAATATCCTCATGGCTCCTTATGGAAAGAAAACAGGCATTAGAAATGCAGGCATTCAGAATTCCTATAGATTTTGGTCTTCTATAGATCCGATTGTTCAGAATTCTCATAATGCGGATTTCCAATCCATTACAATAGCATAAGGATTTTATAGTTTCACGAAAACCGTTATATTTACCAGTATCGAGATTATTTGGGAAATGCAAGGGTAAGTTTTGCCAAAAACAGCACAGGAACTCTTGAAATTACAGATGTCAATAATTATTATCCATTTGGCTTAAGTCATGTAGGAGGAAATAAGGGGCTTTTGGGTGACTATAAAAACTATAAGTACAACGGTAAGGAGCTTCAGGAGACGGAAATGTATGATTACGGTGCAAGATTGTATATGCCTGATCTGGGAAGATGGGGTGTTGTGGATCCGCTGGGGGAGAAGATGAGAAGGTACACTCCATATAATTACGCATTTGATAATCCAATAAGATTTATCGATCCTGATGGGAGACAAGCAAAAGATATTATTATATTAACTGCAAGTGGTTCTTTCAAAGCTTTGGAAGAAATAATGTATAAGACTGAAGAAGGGAGACGAATTTGGGATAAGTATGGAACTAGCAAGGCTGATGATATATATATAAATTCTAAAAACTTTGGTACTAGTTCATCAACTGTAGCGGAAACCATTGCTGATGTAAAGTCTATGGGACTTACAAAAGATGGAAAAGTATCTATTCCTGAAGGATATTCCAATTCTTCAGAATTCAACAATCTTGATATAACCCAATCAGGCGATAAAAATGTACACTTAATTTCTTTAAATGAAAATTTTTTCAAAGAAGAGAATAGTGATTCAAGATACAGCGCTACATATAAAAACAAACGAGGTACTGAGAAAACAACTGGATATAGCAATTATGATTTAGCGGAAACTGTTTATCACGAAATGAATGCACATATAGAAAACAGAACAGGAGATGAAGATACAGAACACACTAAATATGGAACAGATGGGTTTAAATTAATAACTCCAAGAACTCCTGGAACTGATTCGGAGAAAATAGTCAACCAACTTGTAAATGTTCGAGAAGAAGAAAAGAAAAAAAATAATGGAACAAATTAAAAGAAAAGCATTTATATATATTCTGCTGTTATGTTTTGCAGGGAATGCAAAAGCACAGATATTAGAGTTTTATGAACCAATTATTGTAACTTATAAATCAGGAATGCTAAATAATGAAAAAATTGATTTAGGAATATTTGATTATTTTCAAGATGATACTTCAAAAATGAAGTATGAATATTTAAAATACAATTCTGATAAAGAAATATTAAGCAAGTATGATAGTGATAATATGACTTTCCAAACAATACTTTGTTTGAGTACCCCAAATTTTAAATCAAAGCAGGAAATAAAATTAGGTATGTTTGATGGATTTGTTTTAACACGAGAAAATTCTGGTAGTTTTATAGCTACCTCGCCATATGGAAATGGAAGATATCCTTCACACCACAAAATAATTAAATCAATAGATGTACTTCAAAAAACGAAAAAGACATTAATAATAAGAGTTAATTATCAAGATGAATTTGAATGGAAATACTTCGGAATACTAGTACTTAAAGATTATAAATATGAAAATTTGGAAGATGAAGAATAGCTAGAGGGAAACCTTAGTGCAACTTATAAGAATTATAAATACAGCGGTAAAGAATTGAAAGAGACTGGAATGTATGATTATGGAGCGAGATTTTATATGCCGGATATCGGAAGATGGGAGTAGTGGATCCGCTCGCAGAGAAATATTTTAATATATCGCCATTTAATTATACCGCAAATAATCCTATTCTTTATATTGATCCCGATGGGATGCAATTAGATTTGAGTGATATAATGAAGAAAGGTAATGAAGAGCAATATAAAGCTTTTGTGTTTTTTGCTAAAACAAAAGAAGGACAAGCTTTTTTATCTAAATATATGGAGAAAGGGCAAAAAGTTGAATACGGAGGAAAGACTATTTTTGAAGCAAAGGCTAATGAAGAGTATTATAATAAAGGCATAGATTTATCATATGGAGTCAAAACAAACTCATCCGTAGGTGGGTCTACAACAGGCAAAACTAAGGAAGATGAGAAGAATGTCTCGATTTTGATTTCAAATAAAGCATATGGCGATTCTGGCAGTCAGTTTTTTAATACTAGTTCACGAATCTTTTGTTCACGCTGATTTGGAAGCTAATGATCTTCAAGATGACGGTTATCTTAATTCAAGTAGCATTCCAAAAGAATATAGAAAATATGACACTTGGGAATCTCAACATGGGCAACATCATTATATCCAGAATGAGTATTTAAAATATCCTACAAACAATAAGGTAAATACATACACTAAGGAAGGGTTTCAAATTCTTAAGTAAGCAAACGAGGCTCTAAAATTAAAGTTAGGTAATTTCTCAGATAAAAACTGAAATGTGGAATTTTAACGGGTCTATGATAAAAGTAGATAAAAATGGAAGTCTCAACATAAAGATCAATAGTCGTATGAAATTAATTAGTATTATAATGATTAGTATACTATTGCTTTCATGTCATAAAGAAAAGCAAGAGTATATTGAAGTATCATTGGGATTTAGTATGAATCCTAATGAACCAAGGATTGGAATCCTCATAAATGACAAAGACTCTTTGTATGTATGTAAGGAAGATTTAATATCAGTTGACAAAGGAATAAAATATAAATATTTTAAATCAACTCAAAAGATTGATTTTGCTTCTTACAAAAAAAGAATATTAAACTCTTTTTATGATTCAATTCAATTTAAAAGTATTCCTGATGCCCAGCCACGACAGATAAATTATTATTTAAATGGGAAGAATCTCAAATTTAGATTTTATTCACACGAATTATCAAAGAGACAAGAGGAAATTATTGAGGACTTGATTTTACTAAAAATAGATAAAAGACTTAAAGAAATTCCTTATTATAAGTTTTCACGAGATTTGCTAGATTCTAAAATTCCTAACCCTCCACCTAAATAACGTTACAATTATAAAGTACAACGAGAAGGAACTTCAAGAACGGGAATGTATAATTATGGCGCAAGATTTTATATGCCGGATGTAGGGAGATGGGGCGTGGTGGATCCGCTGGCAGAGAAAACAATGGATCTTTATGCATATGCCAATAGCAACCCTATTCGTTTTGCGGATCCAACTGGAATGCAAGGAGAGGATTTTGTTAGAAAAAAGGATGGTAGTATTTATTGGGATAATAAAGCCAACGACCAAACGACTACAAAACAAGGAGAATCTTATTTAGGAAAAGAATTATATTTAGCCTTTAATAGTTATATAGCTAAAAAAGGCTGGGATGGTCCCGTTCCTCCTTTTACAGACCCAACAGGAGATAAATTAACTAGTACAATAACTCTAAAAGCTTCTGAAAATTCAAAAGGTGAATTAACGGGGTTATCGGCTTCTAAATCTGTAGAGATTGGATATACGCCTGTAGGAACTGGAAGAGATTATTATCCAGGCGAAGGAGGAAGAAACAATACTTTTGGATTAACAAGTAACTCAAAAGAAATTAATGTTAACTTTGAACAGCATGCAAGTGTTTCTTGGCAAGAGGAGCTTGGTCTTAAGGCTATGGGTTTTAGAATTGTGGATGTAGCACAGAAATTAAATATTAAATTTGATAAAAGTTCTAATGAATTATCTGTTAATGCTTACACAGGCGTTTTTCCTTCAGCAACATTAAATATCCATGGAGTTTTAGGAATGCAATATAACCAACCTTCATTTATAGGAACACATACTGCTCCTGCTATCAATAATGGTAGATTAGGAAGAGGGGGCGTAGAACTCCCAGCAAAGGATTTTTCCTATTATCCATCAAAATTTTACAAAAGATAATATAAAATGAAATTCAAAATACAACCTATCATTATAATCTTAGGAGTTATATTTTTATGTATTGGTGCTTGGCAAATGCTAAAAATTGAGACAATGATATTATCTCCTTGGTTTTTAGTTTTACTTTTTTTACCTATTCTAATTTTGGTATCGTTTATATTAGGATACTTATTGAAAATTATAATAAAATCAGAATGGAATATATTGACACTTGCTTCTATAATTGTTATTATTATTTGTTCAATATTTTACGCCAGTCAATATAGACCAACTCATAAAGTGATTATTCCAAAGAATTTTTCAGGGGAAGTAAAATTATTTGTTTCTAATGAAAAAGTAAATGATTTTAAAATAAATAATTTTGGTGTTGGCTATATAGATAGAGAAACTTTTGATAAAGGATTTTATCCAAAAATAATCAAAGAAAATAATGATATAACTGACCAAGTGAAACTATATAGTAAAGGTTCATGGGTAACAATACAAACAACAAATTATTCTTTTGAATACTTGACTTTTGTAATACCAGCAGAAAAAGAGGATAATAAAGATGTTGGGGAACTATTAGAAGCCAATGCTATAGATACAGCACGATTACCTAAAAAATAAAGACTTCCCGCTGAAAAGAGGGAAGTCTTTATTTATAATGCAAGAGCATTTTTAGAAAAATAATCTTTAAAACTAGTATATTAAAGTAAGAAAACCTATTCAGGACCGAAACCACAGGTTATTTAGACGGTTTCCAGTATAAAAACGGCACGTTGAAATTCTTCCCTACCGCACAGAGGGTTATTTTAATTTTGAGACCGGGAAGTATGTGTACAACTACAACGGTCATCTTGGAAATACACGTTTGAGCTACTTTAAAAATGGCTCAGATGCAGAACATTGAAGAGAGTAATTATTATCCTTTTTGATTGAAGCATGAAGGATATAATGTTTTGTCAGGTATCCTGCGTATAAGTACAAATATAATGGGAAAGAGCTTCAGGAGAGTGGGATGTATGATTATGGTGCAAGAATGTATATGGCAGATATTGGTAGATGGGGTGTTATTGACCCAGCAGCTGAATTAGGAAGAAGATTTTCATCTTATAATTACGCTTTTGATAATTCAATAATGTTTATTGATCCTGACGGAAGGTATCCTATTCTACCTTTAGTTGGAACTATTTCTACATTTTTAAAAACCTTTAGTAATACACCTTCTAAAATGGGGACGCTTTCGGGTTCAAATGCTGCTAACGCAATGTCAAGATTAGGTAATACTGAATTTAGTTGGAGCCAAGGCAGAAGTTTACCTACAGCTACAGGTTATTTTAATAATAGAGAAGGAAGATATGTCTACACATCAAAAGGAGGTTGGGTTGATATGGTGCATTTTTTATTTTATGCTGGTAGAGCTTACAATTATAAACAAGAAAAAATAGAAGCTCAAAAAGAAGTTATTGAAAAAGGAGGAGCTGTATCTCTCCAAACATTAAGTAAATCTAAAATGAATCCGGTAGGTGAATCTTTACAAGATGGTTATGCCCCCCGCTCTCGCACGATTGCATCGTGTGGCAGATAATAAAAGAACCTCGCATTTTGCGAGGTTCTTTGTTTTATAGAGTAGGATAATTTTCTATGAATAGCCTTGCTTAGCTTTAAAATCTCTTATCAAAGCATCTACTACCAAATAAATTTGTTCTTTAGCAGATTTTGGTAAATTGCCCATATCTTCAATGCGTTTTAAAGTATTGTGATCTACTTCCAAAGAAGTTTTCCCTACGAGATAATCTAAGAAACCTGCAATGCATCTGCAATTTTAATGGCAACTTCAATAGACGGAATCATCTCATCACGTTCATACTTCCCAATTACCAAATAAGAAGTGTTTAAAATCCGTGTCAATTTCTTTTAGGGAAGACTTTTAGGTTCTCTGCACTCTCTTAATTTTTTACCGAACGAATCCATTGTTTATATCTTTTAAGGTATTAACCACTGTATTTTTGCTAATAATAAGCAACTTGTTGGTTATAGAAATATAATAATACGTGGAAGAGTTATTATTAAATATAAAGACGGCTTGATCAATGAAAATATAGTTGATAAAATAGAAGATTTAACATTAAAAATAATATTAATTTTTGAAAACAGTGCTAAGAAGTAACTGATTTATGGGAATACCGACTTACTTTATTATATTTGTTAGACCATCACACCACACAAAATCTTACCACCATGAAAAAACTCCTTTTAGCCATTCTCGGCATTCTCATTATTGTAGTTGCTGTACTTTTAGTTAAAACATATACCTATCCCTTTAAAAAGAATACAGCAGGAACTTCTGAAGGATGGAAGCCTGTCAAAAATGATTCTGCGTTAATGCGTCTGTCAGGAGGTATTAAAATCCCTACAGTTTCTACAGGCAGCTTAGGAGAATTTAATTATGCTCCGTTTGATAATTTTAAAGAATACCTAAAGACCTCTTATCCTTTAGTATATCAACATACCGAAAACACTGAAGTCAATACCCATGCATTGGTGTTCAGACTTAAAGGAAGTGATTCTTCACTGGAACCTATTCTTTTTCTTTCTCATATAGATGTGGTGCCACCCGGAGACGCCGACGTAAAAAGTAAGGAGCAGAATATTTTCAGACCCGATGATAAGCCGTTGCCTCCCGTTTCCAAAGTAGCAGAAGACTGGGATTTTGAACCTTTTTCAGGAAACGTTGCGAACGGAAGGATATATGGAAGAGGAGCCATCGACATGAAAGGAATGTTGTTCTCCCTGATGGAATCCATGAATACCATAATTAAAAATAAAACCAATCCGAAACGTGATATCTACCTAGCTTTCGGTTTCGATGAAGAAGTAGGAGGGCAAAAAGGAGCGATGCAGATTGCAGATTATTTTAAGAAAAAAGGATTAAAGTTCGATGCAGTATATGATGAAGGTGGACTCATCATGCAGAAGGGAAACGTCGCAGGAATAGATTCTGATGTAGCCGTAGTAGGCTGTGCAGAAAAAGGCTTCTTGTCGGCAAAAATTAAGGTGAAAGGTCTTGGTGGACATTCTTCAATGCCACCTATGGAAAGTGCCATAGGAAAGGCTGCCGTTATTATGCAGCGACTCGAAGATCATCAGATGAAACCTACCATAACCCCGCTGATTAAGAATTTTTTTGATAATATTGGAGGAGCTATGCCATTCTCGAACAGGCTCGCTATTTCAAACCAATGGCTGTTGAAGCCTCTTCTTTTATCCCAGCTTACCAAAAATAATACAACGAATGCACTGGTGCGTACGACAACTGCTCTGACTATGATGAAAGGAAGTGACGGAACCAACGTCCTTTCTCCGGAAGTGGAATTTGTTGTTAATTTCAGACTTCTTCCCGGTGATACAGCGAAAGAAGTTCGTGAGCATATCGCAAAAGCAACAGAGGGTTTCGATGTTGAAGTTGAAGAGATCGACAATACAAGGGAAGCATCTGCAGTTTCTCCTGCTAATACAAAAGCTTACCAATTAATAGAAGCCGGAATCAAAGAAATTAATCCGGGTGCAATTGTTACCCCATATCTCACCATGGCGGGTACTGATGCCTACAAATACCAGATTGTAAGTAAAAATATCTACAGATTCATGCCCATCAGAATCAACAGCTCAGAACAGCAAAGTATTCACAGCACCAACGAGTATATCAGTATTGAGAACTATCTTAAAATGATTCATTACTTTGAATATGTGATGACGAATTATGATAAATAATGATACTGTATGAGAGTTAGAGAGTTTTAGGGTGGGAGAGTTTGGGTGATGAAATAGTTAGAAGTTTTTAGAGGTAACATATATAGAATACCAGTTTAATATAGTTTAAAGTCTGAAATCTGATGTCTAGCATCTGGTATCCGGCCTCCGGCCTAAACTTTCTCATTAATACATTTTACAAAAAAAATAACACGTCAAGTTTTGTCGCATTACAGCAATAGCTTTGTCCTATCAAAATTACAGAGCTATGGAATTGCCGTTTTACTTAACATTTAAAGAATTTGAAAGCCATTATTACGATACCCTTGAAAAATGGTTTGAAGAATATCATAATGCCAGCGAGATCGATTATCTTAAGGCTCTTGCAGATCTTTACAGTCCCTATCTGTACTACAGCTTTACAGATGACAGACTTCTTGCTGATGCATCAATGGAGATCAAAGACTGCTTTTTTCCTTATCATGAAAAGATAGGCATCCCTTTCTGTACAAGCTGTGAAAACGGAAAGCATGCTAAAACAGCCAAAGGCATGAATCATATTTTTGAATGGAAAACCATTACCATGATGGAATATGCACAACATATCCTGGATAAGGTCAACAGATATTTATTAAAAAACAGCAGCTCACGAGACACCAATAAGACTCTTCTTGATTACATCAATGAGCGTGAGATCATTACATCAAGAGAAGGAGCCGGGTATTGTGTTAACTACAATCAACATCAGTCAGCGGTTCCTTTCCTAAAAGCTTATCTTCCGCATTACGGACAGACTGTAAATATTGCGGTTTACCGGGATTTTATTTTTTCTGTAGCGCAGATTGCAGAATATATTGACAGAAAGCTTAGAGCTGTACAGGCCTTTGAACATACTGTGTACATTAAATTAAAATCAGAGGCTAAATTCAAGGTCCAGATGAGTCATCAGTTTCTGACGATCTGTAATTAAATTCTACCAAACATTCATATCTAAATTATATTCACAGGAATCCTTAATGGGCTCCAGATAAATCCTGACAGTTCTGTCAGGATTTTGTTGTTTTGCAAGGACAATAGTTTCCTAACCCGACTTTTGTAACGTCATCATTGGTAGATCCTGTTATTTGGTATTATTTCGTAGTCTTTAGCGGGAAGATTTACCACAGTTGTACTATTTGGAGCGTCCCGCCTGGCTTTGAAAGTCTTCATCCACCAGAATGCATGGGAACCTATTATATGTAGGTGTTAGCTTCTATCCATCTGTTTTTAAGGTGGTAGATATAAATCGTTTTAGACAATATTCTTCTATTTAATAGTCAATCTAAACATGGGATGCCTAAACATCAAAACACGATTAATTTAATAGGAATATTGAAAATATTTCAAAAATAGCAAGTTGAAGGTTATTTTTTTCACTTTCCGAGATGGAAATAGTTGACCCATGTCATTACTTGGTGAAAAATATCAAAAATATATTTAACAATACAATGTAATTGTAAAGATATTTTTAATTAAATCATTTTATAATAAACAAAATATTAATATAAATGGCGAGATATTATGGTATGTATAGTAAATATTAAAATTAATCTTAAAAATTGATTAAAATGAGAAAAAAAATTAATAAAATATCATTAATTAGTTAAATTATATTTATTGTTAAATTTAATTAATTAAAATACGCTTTTTAATGATAATAAATTAATTATATGTGCGAATTAATTATATATTCACAGAACCAAATAAATTAATAAATGAAAAATTTTAAATTCGTAATGCTGGCATTTGGAATGCTAGCCATTACTTCTTGTGAAAAAAGAGATGAAGAATTAAGCAATGCATCTTCAGAACCACAAAAGCGTTATGCACTAGGAGCCAGGCTTGTTGATCAGGCTACCTACAATAATTACGCAAAGGTCGACATCAGTGAACTTACTCTGAAATTGAAAGGGAAGAGTGAATCAGAGGTTGCAAAAGCATTGCCATCCAGCTATGTAATTCCAAACACACCCGCTATTGGTGATCAGGGTGGTGAGGGCTCTTGTGTGGCGTGGGCAACTGCCTATGCGGCAACTAGTGCCCTGGAGTATAATTTTAAAGGAGTAACTGCGAAAAGGAGTCCTGAATATGTCTTCAATCAAATACAGTTGGGGAACTGTCAGGGAGCGTATGTGAGTGCGGGGTTAAATCTTATTAAAAACCAAGGGGTTTCCAGCTGGTCCGAAATGCCATACACCGATGGAGGTTGCTCTACTCAGCCTAATGCTTCACAGAAAAATGCGGCAAGTACACATAAGCTTACTTCCTGGGCAACGGTAAATAAAACAAACATCAGCAATGTAAAAACGCTTTTAAGCATGAATTTACCAATAGTGATAGCGGTAACAGTAGATGATAGTTTTTACGATTTAGACTCTTCTGGCAGTGCAATATGGACGTCACATTATGGTCAAAATTATGGTGGACATGCCATAACTGTTATAGGTTATGATGATGCTAAGCAAGCTTTCAAAGTGCAAAACTCTTGGGGGAATGGTTGGGGAGATAATGGATACTTCTGGATCAAATACTCATTCTTTTCTCAATCAAGTAATGGAGCTATCAACGAATCTTATGTAGCTTACGTTCAGTAATACATTATTGTTTTATATGAAATAACCCTCTCAAGTCGAGAGGGTTATCTTAATTGTATAACAGCTGTTTATGTAATGACTTTATTTCCGTGCCTTCAAATCCGTAAACGATTGTATCAGTAAAAAATTATTAATTGATCTGTCTTTCAGTTAGGGAATAGGTAGAAATAAATCATTCTGTACCTGATTTATATTAATAAACTAAGAAAATAAAATAGAAGAATAAAGCATTTCGCCTTATTAAAAAAAATAAAGCGCTGAATTCAGCGCTTTATTTTGCAGAGAGGAAGGGAAAACCACCTATTCTTTAAATCTCTTTATTCATCGACATTTTCTCAAATTGAAGTTCAGCTACTCACCGAATTACTCACTTTTGAAATATAGGTTTTTGATTCGTTTTGTAACTCAAATATAATAACTTCTTTTGTATTTCAATGAATAAATGTTGAAGTTTTTGAATGAAAGATTAGAAATTGTTTCTACTCAAAATTGTAAGACTTTTTACTTAGAATAAACTACGTGAAGCAAAGGTTCGAGAAATTTTTTGGCAGTGTATCGATTATTCTATGTTCATTATTAATTAAGGTAATCGTTTTTCTTATTGTCCTTTGCATACTATAAAACTCTTGTTATTACTAAAATACCCGTACTACTTCTTGAAAAGGTTTGCCTTTTTTTACAGGTAACATTAAATCCTCTGTCTACTTGCTTTACAGTCTCCATTAATACTGATTTATTTTTTGTCTATCTTTATCCGATTGTAAGAGATTTTTTGAAGACTCTAATATTCTACGTTTTAGTTTTCCTTTTATTCAACGCATCTGCCATTGAGTGTAATGATAACTTTGACAGAGCTATATCCCATAGAGTCTCATTTTCATTAACTATCCATAGTGTTCTGTCATTCAGATCAAATTCTTCAACAAAACAATAGTAAAGCATTCTTGGAAGTCTTTTTTCAAATCGTCCTTCATTTGTACGTAGATTAAAATAAAGATAAGGAGAATCCGATTTTTTAAACTTCAGAGATAGAATTTGTTCCTCTTCATAAAATTCAACACCAGATCTCCATCCAATCAAACGCTTTACCCTGCCTTTATTAGATATAACATATTTACCTTCAAAGCCGTGTAATGGTCTCCAAGATTCATCCAGTAAATCTCTTAAATTTAAATTGAAAACGGCTGGAGGACTCTTCTTATTAATCCTGGGTTTATCTAGTTTTTCCCAAAGAGAATGGTTGAATACTTCTTTGGAATTAAGTACCGTCCTTACCTTGGCAGCATACTTTTTATTTCTTTCAGTAAGGATGTTAGTAACAGACTGTAAGGTGAGTTTCGAAATATCTATATCCCATTGTGGATCATTTTGGTTTACGATTGCCAGATTCCTGTCTTTAAGATCAAACTTTTCAATAAAACAATAATAAAGCATTCGGATAATAGCTATATTATGACTTCTTCCATTACAGCTTATTTTGGTGTAAAGAAAATATTTTTCACTATCAGACTTTTGTACAAAGAGCGAGATAATATGCTCTTTCCAAAAAGTTCGACTTATACTCTGCGTCCAGGTATTCAGCCTCTTTATTCTTCCTTTATTGGAAATAGCAAAATATTCTTCAAGATCAGGAAACGGTTTCCAATTTTCTCCTGGAAGATCTTTTAGTGATAAATTCATACAGGCCGGTGGAGTGCTTTCATCAATGAGCGGCTGCCCTAGTCTTTTCCAAAGTTTTGTATTGAGTATCTTTTCCGGTTTACTTTTTCTCTCCGGTGTAAAATCTTCTTTCGTAGGCTTATATTTTTTTTCAAACCATAAAAATTTTCCTGTGGTAATATTTTTTTTGTCGAGTACTGATAGGATATGCGGAGGATAAATTCCCAAAGTTTCACTTGCTGCATAAATACTTTCGTAGCTGGCAACAAAATTACCATCAACTGTATATTGGCTAACTGCCTGCTGATAATTCCCTTTCTTTCCTCTGCCAGTACTCAGTGACTTACTGTGCAGCTTGCTCACTGTTAACTTCTCCAAATTGCTAAAATGTACATTAAACCGATTATCATCTTTAAAAGATATAAGAAATGAATGATCATCCATATCAAATTTTTCAACAAAATGATAATATACCAGACGGGCTACTGATTTGCCATATGTTTTTCCTTCTACACAAAAGTTACATCTCACACTATAGAAATAAGACTTCAGGTATTTATTGTAATACCGGGTAACCTGTAATTTCATAATTCTATCCAGGAGTTGATGTTCTCCTCCATAAGAATTTACAACACATCGCTCCAAGCTTTTTATACGTCCATAATTTGAAACAGCATAATTTTCAAAACCTTCTATCAACTTCCACTCTTCATCTGGAAGATCTTTGAGAGAAAGATTGGAAAGAACTGTGTTTACATATTCATCTCCTAATTCAGTAGATAATTTCATTAATCGGAAATTTTTATTGTAAATTATTTTGATATAATCCAAAAAAATTTTTTAGGAAAAATTGATAATCAGGAATTCTATCAAATATTTAATAAGATTCTTGCGGACAATCAATCTCCATTGAGACTTCATGAAATACAATCTACCTATCAATATGGGCAAGCAAAAAAATATCAATATTTTGGAATAATTGCTCTATCTAAAAATCAGATTCAAATGTTCAGAAATTTGGATAGTTATTTACAGTTAAGCTACGAAAAATTCAAGAATAGTGTAATGTCAGACCAGATTAGTATAGCAATAAAGGAATATCAGCAAATTGGCTTATTTAATCATTTATCAACATCGCAAATCGAGAAAGCAAAAGTGCAAGTTTCTGAACAGACAAGTTCGTGGCAGTCCAGACAGTTTTCCGGTATGGGCAGTGATTCGATTAATTGTTCATCTGCCAAGATTAACATCGAATCCCTGTTGTCTAGTAATTCTGCTGAAATGCGTAGTGTTTCATTACTGTTTTTATAAAATTCTACTCCTAAGTCATAGAAAGACATCGAAATAAACATCGGGTCTTCTATAAAAGGCATTAGATTACTGAGCCTTTTTTCGAGGTCTTTTTTCCAATTCTCAGAAATAGAGATTAGAGCAAAATCGCACACGTCCCACTGGCTGTTGGTTGTGGCTTTTAGTAATAAATACGCTGTTTGTTTTTCTAATGGTTTCATAATGGTTGATTTAAATCTGAGGTAATTGGTCTGTATTAATCATTGGTTGTGTTGGTCTCAGGATCTATATTTTCCGGTTCTGTTTTGATCAATAACTCATCCCCAAAAAGTAGATGTATGGCCAGTTTTAACCTGTGACGGCAGTTTGCTGTCTGTGAATATTCTACAAGACAATGAATCGTAAATATTGCATCGTAACCGTCAAAGAGCTGGTCGGCAAACCATCGGTGGTTTTTATGAAGTTTAGTGCCACATTTTTTTATCGCGTTATCGACATTTCTGACCAGACCAAACCAAAGGTGACTGCTTACTAAAGTAGCTTTCCACTGGCTTTTAAAAAGCTCTTCATTCTTTAAAAAACGCTGTGCTTGTTGCGCTATGAAAAGGGTGATTTTAGGTAATTCCGTAGGGAGCAGATCAGCTAAAAGTTTTCCCTTTTCGACATTATACATTTGTTCTAATGCTTTCATGTTGTTGAAGTTTTAGTAGGCAACCACCATTGTAGGCGGTTGCCTTTGGTTGATTAATTAAGGTTGAAAATCTCTGAGCCATCCAGGGCGAATGCGGTACACAATTCAAAAGCTTTTTGTGATTTAAGTTGGGCTGTTCCGCCCATGACAATAGATTGCAATTTGGCTTCGTCGTCCTTGTAGGTACGGACATTCTGATAGTAGCCTGTTACCGCATTGTATGCCCCGAACAGTGTTCCTTTGGTGGTTTCCATCTGTTGGGTGTCACTGATCATTGCATAGGCGAAGGCATCTTCTACGGTATTTTTAAATACGGTAGAGATTTCGTCATCATTGCCGTTTTGCAGGTGTTGCAAGGTTTCTTTATTGGGGCAAAGAGCTAACTGGATGAGTTTTTTGACTTCATGGTCATTGACCTTAACCTTTGCCCACTGATTAAAAATACCTTCAAGCTCAGTACTGAATTTGTTCGCCAATCCCATTACTTTATGGGCATCGTCTAAACGTTGCTTGGCTCCCGAAGTGTGGCGAATACGTACCACATTGCTCATGTTACGCAGGGAGGCATTAAGGGTGTTCTGGCAAACAATGCGTATCGGGGTAAATGCTGCGGTTATGCTTCCTGACCCATCGTGCGAGGTCGTTAGGAATATGTATTTTTCTGTGACATCATCGCCATTTCCCACCCGAATGTAGTCAGGGAGTTTGGCGGTAATAAATATGCGCTCTCCATCCCCTAAAGCTCCAAGCTCTTCTGAACTTTCAATAAAATCAATGACAACGCATGCGAAAAGAATGATTTTTATCGACGCAATAAGCTTTTTCTAATAACTTTTTCTGATTTATACGAAATTGGTCTATTACTTCTTCCCTTTTTTAAAATATATAAAGTTTAGCAAGAGTACCCATATTTGTTATTTCTTTTGATCCGAAAAATCCTGGAATGAGAGCATTTTTATTTATTCTTATTCTATTTATCTAATTATATTTACGCACAGAGAAATAAACTGAAAAGAAAAAAAGACTACCTCAAAGACCCTATAGTTGAAAAATAATAGCTGGTTATCAATTAACTAGATCTCGTCAATGAAATTTCGTATCCAAATCGAAAGATCTTGTTCGGGGGATAGATTCAATTTTTTCCGCAGGTTGTATCTGTTATTTTCAATTGTTTTAACAGCTTTGAAAGTAAATCCTGCAATTTCTTTAGTTGAAAAGCCAAGATAGATATAGGCGCAATAAGTGAGTTCCGAGACTTTGAAATTTGAATTGGCCTCCAACATCTTATTTCGAAATTCGGGGTATACTTCCTGAAAACGTGCCCAAAATTGAGGGTTGTTATCTTTTACCAGCTGTATTACTTCAGAGAATGATTCATTAATCTTATGCTGAAGATCAGCAGTATGTTTTTTTTCTAAAAAAAAACTAAGTAAGGCTTGTTTTCTTTGTTGGCGAGAGTTCTTGTAAAAAACGAGTAGAATAAATATGATAGTAGATATGCAAATAATGATATAATAGAGGGTTTTTCTGGTTTCCTTTTCATCTTTGGACTGATCATCGAGAAATTTTTCTATTGAAACATTTAGAATTGTTCTTTCAACCTGTGCGAGACTGTCATTCAATTGAGAATATTTCAATAAATATTCATTTTCTTTATCCGGTTTATTGAGGTTTTTATAAACTTCAGAAATAAGTTTGTAGACTTTTAAGTTTCTTTTCTTAAAATCCATATTTTGAGTAATTCTTAGAGACTCAAAAAGATATCCTAGGGCTTTTTCATATTCTTTTTTCGTAATAGATAATTCTGCAAATGCACGTAATAAATTCGCTTTCCCTTCAATAGGAGCTTTTTTTGCTAGTATAAGATCATTGGCTTTATTAATATAGTATTCAGAAGAGTCTATCTTTCCTTTTTTCAAATGTCTATTAGCAATGGTTATAAAAAGCATAGGTGTAGGTGAGAGCATGCATTTACGTTCATTGCTATATACAGAATCCATCATATCTAAATAGCCGAAGCTAGATCGTTTCCAATCATATATTGCGTACATTCTTTTCTCCCTTATTTTTCGATCTTTAATTTTATAGGCAAATTGTAAGGATTTATCAAAACTTTTAATAGATTGTTTATGCAAGCCTAATGAAAAATAATTAGTCCCATATAGAAAGTTAAGACGTGATTTCAATATCTCATTTTCGGAATTTTCAAATTTATTTTCTACAATTTCAAGGAAATATAGACTTTCTTTAATGCGATTCATACCACATAATGAATTAGATATATTAAGATAACCTGTTATTTCTCCTTTATGATAATTGAGTTCTTTTGATCTTTTGATGAGCTTCATTTCCTGTAATATAATTCCTTTAAAATCACCAATTTCACGTAATGCATTATAACCATCATTTTGTAAGGAGTCAATTTGGAAAATCGTATAATTTTGTGCTTTAAGGAATAAAATAGATAAGAAACATGTTAGGAACATTGTGTTTTTTAAATTCATTTTTTTTATAATTATTTTTTAGGATTTTATTTTTTCATAGCTAACCCAAAGGAAATATTAATCTCTAGTTAAGGTAATTGTTTAAATATGAGGTGAGGGTTCATTCAGCAAATAGTAGAACTGTACATTTTCTCTTTATTCGAGGAGAATTTCTTTAAGCTTACTTAAGGGTTAAAAGAGTGCAATTTTGAAAAACGAATGGTTTTTCATCAAACTAAAAGATTTTATTTTAGAAGTTTATTCACACACAGAACTAATTTTTTCCACGAATTATAGGATTTTATAACTGGTAATCATGCATATAAAATATTTGAATAAAATTTAGAAAGGCTCTGAGAGGTTTATATTTTTCTTTATTAGTATATATTTTATTTAATTAATACAAAATAATGAAAAAATAATTATAAAAATTTAAGATGAATTAATTTATAATTAAAACTTTTATCAGATAGAGGGCTTGTTGGGGGGGGGCTTTTTTATAGATGTATATGTTTATATTCTTTTATTTGTACAATAATTTAATGAAAATCATATTCTGATAATTAATTAAAGCCCTCTTACTTTTAAATATTTAAATAAGTTGCTCAATATCACTTATCATTATTTTATAAATAATTAAATCACATGTTTAGATGGTTAATGGAAAATTTTAATAAAAATATGGATAAGAATTTTTTTTTGATTGATTTAGTCGGAAAGGCACAAGTAGGAATAAACACATCGAATCCCAAGTTTTATTTGATATTGATGGTTCTAAGGATAATAGCGCAATAGGCATTCCTAATACCATTCGACAATGGAATTATTTTATAGGTAACCCATTTGGTACTGTAGATCCTTCTGAAAAATTTAGTGTTTTAAGGAATATTGCTCTTGGACCAGCAACTGCTGCCACAAATATTAAATTATATGAAAATATAACTAATGGATCAAATTACCTCAATTTACCATATCCTACTACAAGTGTTACAATTAGGAATCTTGCCTTGCCTTGAAATATAGTCACAAGTGACTATGCTTTGCTCACCGATCGTAGTCGAAATAAAAGTTGTGAGTAATTAGCCCTTCTGAAAAAACATTAGCATCTATTTCTAATTTAAGGTATACATATAATGAATAATTAGGTTATTAGGTTTCAAACGACGGCCTATTCAGACAATACAATATATAGCATCTGTAAGTGGAATAATAACGTTACTTGCTAGTGATAAATTTAATAGGGTAAATTATTGGAATGATGATAATACAGCTGATGCATCATCTTCAGGAATGTCATATCCAATAAACTTCACTTATGCAGTAGTAGCTTATTTTAAAGCTCTGCTTAGTTAGTGTTACTATAGTATCGTCAATAAGTCCTAAATGTTATATTAAAAAAAATCTAAAAAAATGGATAAAAACTCAATTTCAACAAGAACTTTTTGGCAGGTTGGAATTAATATAAAATTGACAACAGTAATGTTAGATGTAAATGGGATATTGTGTGTAAAAGATCGGATAGTCCAATGGCCATCCACACCAAATTAGACCGTATTTGTATCCAATGTAAAAAACCAATCCTTTAATGCCGGCTAAAACGATTGTTGCTGACGAAAAATACAATAAACGATATACTTATTATTCTGTTAACCTACCCCCCCCCTGGAATGAAAATATTTTTACTTCTTCTTATTCTATTTTTGCCATTTAAGCATATTTATGGACAACAAAATGAACTGAAAAGAATCGACTATCTTTTGGAGAAATCTGACGACTATGTTTTAATAGATGATTTAAAAGCTTTGGAGTACGCTAAACAAGCCAGTATTATTGCTGAAAAGATAGAAAGCTCCTCAAAAAGTACAGAATCTTATCTCTATATTGCTAAATGTGCTCAAACAGTAGGCGCATACAGTGAAAGTTTACTATATATTGAAAAAGCATTAAAAGAAAAAGCAGCTGGCAAAGATATTCTGCTCAAGGGCAAACTAAAAGAAATGAAAGCTGCTAATTACGGGATGCTAGGTTTAGGGGATCAGGAGTTAAAAGAGTATTTTGAGATTATAGATTTATTGTCTGGGAGTAGACAGGATTTGGAATCCCAAAGGTTACTGTACAGGATAGAGTCAAGAATTGCCGCATACTATCTTGATAAGGAAGAGTATAAATATGCAGGTAAATTCATAGATAAGTCGATAAAAGTCTATAAAAAAATATCAAAAGAAAGTAATAAAAATTTTTCAGAACTCTCAGACTTATACAATATTAAAGGGTATATCTGCCTGTACTCTAAAAAGAGTGATTCTGCATACTACTATTTCGAGAGGAGCTACAATCAGATAAACAAAGAAAATAAAAACAAAACAAAATATATACAATACGTATCCTTTGGTGATTATTATTTGGAATTAAAAAATCACCAAAAAGCTATTGAATTTTACTTAAAGGCTTTACATGATATGCAGGTATATAATATCAAAGATCTTGATTATTCCCAGGATATATATAAAAATATTTCAGACTCATATGCAGCTTTGAATGATACTGAAAATAGAAGAAAATATGTAGATGAGTATTTTAAAACTACAGATGAACTTAAAAAATTAAATGCAAGTGGTTTTCAAGCTGCAGTAAATACAATATTAAATGAACAGTCTGATCAGAAAGAAGAAATCAAAAAGCAGTACTTGATGATTTTAGTATCTGGTGTTATTGTATTTTGTGTAGTATTAGTATTCGTTTACAATACTTATCGAAATACAAAAAGAAAGAAAAGAATACTTTTTATTGAAAAGAATCAGATGCAGGACCAACTGAAAAGTATTATTGCTGAAAAAGAATTTTCTACTAAAAAGCTGAATATAACATTGGAAGAGGTGATACAGGATGCAAAAAACAACCGATCTTCTTTTTTTGAAAAATTTCAACAATTATATCCGGATTTTTGTCCTCGATTATTACTGATTGCTCCTAATCTTACTACTGGAGAGTTAATCCTGGTCACATATGTCTATTTAAATTTTTCTTCAAAAGAAATCGCAGATTATACATTCAGATCATATCGTACCGTGCAGACAATAAAATATACTCTAAGGAAAAAACTTGGACTAAAAACAGCAGATGACCTGTATGTTTGGCTGAAAAAACAATATATATAGGTTAATTTCATTTTCTTCTAAGTGAATTAATTTTAGGAAAGGTGTTTTACCATACAAACATCTACGTATTTAATACGTAGTTTGTAATAATTGTAAACATAATAACTTTGTTTTCAATTATTTATGAATTAAGTTGTTTTTACGTATTTGTATTTTTTTTAATCAGGTCATAATTTATTCTCTTTGTAGGAACATTAAAACTTTGAGAAATGAAAAAATTATTACCATCTATGGCTGTTCTATTTTTCAGCACCATTATCTACGGACAGGTAGGAATCAACACTGCTGCACCGAAAAGCACTTTAGACATAACAGCAAAAAATGCTACGGGTACTTCAACGGGTACAGATGGACTGCTTATTCCCCGTTTAGACAGACTAAGAGCATTGAATATGGCTTCCATAGAGCCTTCGACGTTGATTTATGTAAATAGTATCTCCACAGGAACAGCAACCGGAAAGGCTTCCAACATTGATGCTGTTGGTTTTTATTATTTTGATGGAGCAACAAGTAAATGGACTAAATTAAGTACAACTACTTCTGGAGTTCCTTTCAATAATACTACTGCGAACAATGGTCTTACTAAAACAGGTGACAATCTTCAGCTGGGAGGTACTTTAGTTAAAGCTACCAATATAGCTACGGCAGGCTTTGATACTACCTTTAGCGGTACAGGAAACTTTGGTATCGGAACAACTACTCCCGTTCCGGGTTCCAAAGTAAATATTCAGGGTGGTCCTTTGAATATTGGAAATGTGACTCAATATGGTGGAGGTTTACAAGTTAAGAATCAAGATGCTTCCAAACCCGTACTCCTTACCTACAATAATGGTAATGTCGAGACCTTTAGAATCCAAGATAATGGAAATGTGGGTATAGGAACGACTGCTCCTACTCAAAAACTACATGTAAATGGAAACGTAAAATTCAGTGCTGTACCTAATTCAACAACTGTAGATGGCACAGACAAAATAATGGTATTGCAAAATGATGGTACAGCAAAAAAGGTCCCACTTAATGCACTGCAATCTCCTTCAACCTTTAATCCAAGAGGAATATGGGTTATGGAACCTAATTCTCCTGTTACTTATGCACTTCAGACTAATTATCTTACTACTACTACAATTAATAACATTGAACTTAATTTAGGTATAACTGTAAATATTCCACCTAATACGACATCCCTAATAATAGTTAACTATTCAGTCCCTGTTGGATATACTGACAGTACAGGAGATTCGCTTAATCCTCCTCTTGAAGGATTGTTATACCAAGGTATAAGATTTTTAAGAAATGGATCTGAAGCAGCTACTGGATCAAGAAAACAGAGGCACAATGGAATGACTACAATAGCAGGGATATACACTGAAACAATTACTAATAGTTCATCAAGTACATTACCGATAAATATTAAGCTTAACGGTTATTTAGAGATAGGTGGAGGTACGAAATTCTCTTCAGGCTCCTTTGCTAGGTTTCACATGGTACGAAATTCAGGTGTAAATTATAATTGGGGAAAGGCTACTTTAACATTACAGCAATTTGACAAATCTTTATAGCAAATTATATCCTTGACTGTATTTGTGAATTTTTAGCTTCAAAAATGAAAATTGATATAAAAAACATCCATATTGGTTTTATTATACACCAAAGAGTTACAGAACTTGGGATAGAAGTCTCCCGCATCTGTAATTTTCTAAAGTGTACAGAAAAAGAGATAGAAAGGATGTATCAATCCGAAAGTATAGATGCAGCTATACTATTGAGGTGGAGCAAACTCTTAGAGTATGATTTTTTCAGGCTCTATACACAGTATCTGATACTGTACGCTCCACCTATGGCGGCGGCATCATCAAAAAAGAAAAGTACTGCCCTGCCACAGTTCAGAAAAAATATTTATACTCAGGAAGTTATTTTTTTTATTTTGGAACTAATACAAACCCAAGAGAAAACCAAGCTGCAGGTCATCAATGAATACGGAATCCCAAAAACCACCTTATACAAATGGATACAAAAGTACAAAAAATAACATCAGCTCCTAACTATCAAAGGATTTATGGAGATATTATCGAGCAGAAATTCCCCGATAAAATGAATGAATGTAAAAAACTCTTAGAAAAGCAATTTCTTTGCACTCTTGATATCATCCTTTTAAACAAAATTCTTTTTAATAAAATAAGTATAGACACTAAGGTATTTAATCAAAAACACCGCACGTATGATGAGAGAAGCATCATAAAAATCTTAGCTTATCAACAGAAAAATAGGCTGAACAATACCCAGCTTGCTAATCTTTACAAGTTAAGCAGAAATACGGTTGCAAATTGGAAGAAGCAATTTAGTTCTAAAGCAGCAAAAAGGTATTCAACAGATGCCGTATAAATTAGATTCTAAACACACAAACAAATGATAGTGGTAATTCATTCAAAATTATCATATTAGTTTCCCTCGTTCTATGGTCAGCCAGTTATTTTATGACTATTTGATTTACAATCTCTCTTTTACAAAAGGAGAGATTGTTTTTTTGAGGGATATAATAGTAGAAGAGGTGATACAAGATGCCAAAAACAACAGTTCTTCTATTTTTTTAAAGTTCCAGCAATTATATCCAGATTTTTGTCTCCAATTACTAGGTGGCTATCCTTGATTTTATTACTGGAAAATTTGGAGTTGCTGCCTTTGTTAGAGTACTATTCTTATACTTTTTATTTTTAGGAGTATAAAAAATAACAAAAAATTACAGTTTAGATCAAAGCCGTTTCTTTAAGTGGACAGCGAGGTAATATATCTTCCATAGTTCAGGAGTTAGAGATCTACAAAGACTATAATCTGTATTGGAAAACAGAACTACATTGCTGCAATATTTTTATTAAAAAAGTCTTTCGTCTCACTAATAGTCAGTTTTCCATAGTAAAAATAAGTTTTGTGATGCTTCTTTTTTTTATATATTTTTGTACCTTTGATAAGGTTAATTTGGGTTTGTGCATAGCAGTCCCCCATTTGGCCCTCACATCACTTAAAGTGTTGATAATTAGAGAGCTTTAGTTTCTGTATCGGAAAATGATAATCTAAATGATGTACTAGCTACTTTTCCAAATATTATACATCTATATGATACAGAATTAGGAAATCTTAAAGATCCATACGCAGAATTGGTAAGAGAATATAAAAAAATATCTCATAACCAATTTAATGCAACAGAAATTTCTGATAATTTTGATATAGAAAATAAAAAAGCTATAGTAAAATTTAAAATTGGGAATAAGTCTTATAATAAGACACTTAAAATTGAAGATGACTGGATTGATACGGATTTTTTTGATTTTATAAGATCAGTCGTTGCAGAACAACAACTAGAAGGACAGTTTTATGAACTCTATACGGGAGGGCAAGATGCAAGCATTATATGTTTAACTAAAGATCAATATAATTACTTAAGAACTAAAAAAAAATTAATATTTGCCGACGAAGAATTGCTGATTGAAGAATAAATTCACCCTTATAAGTCACAATTGATGCGACAGTACTTGTATTGTTTGTTTTGTGGAAAAACCATTTACGTTTATTTTAAAAGGCTCAGATTATAAAAATCCAAGCCTAGCTTTTTAACTTACACACTTTACGGGATAGTATCAAAAAAAAATCTCTTTGTAGCCATGGGAGAAAGATGGTTTTATATGCTTTACAGCCCTAACACACTTCTTTTTTTATTTTTTTACCTTTTATCAATATGTTTTTTAGTATCGACATATCCTCTCCAATTTTTTTATCTTGTATTTTAGCATAATGCTGTGTCATTCTAATGTTGGCATGTCCAAGCATTTTACTTACGGTCTCTAAAGGCACACCATTATTGAGAGTTACCGTAGTAGCAAAAGTATGTCTTGCCGTATGAAAAGTAATATCAAAATCAGCTTCACATAAATCTCCAATCTCTTTTAGATATTCATTCATTTTTTGATTGCTTAGTACGGGTAATACGGTATTTTCATTTACGCATTTCGGATGATTTACATATTTGCTTAAAATTTCCTGTGCTTCTGGTAGCAGGGGAATACTGGCCTCGATCTTTGTTTTGGCTCTTTTAGTTTTTATCCATAATCCTTCATCAATTCCCTTTGTTATTTTATCTCTCATAAGATTCTTGACATCAATATAGGCTAGCCCTGTATAGCAACAAAATATAAAAATATCACGGACAATTCTTAATCTTTCAGAATTGAAATTCTTCTCACGGATTTTCTGTAGCTGCATGTCAGTTAAGAATCTGACATCTACACTTTCTATTTTAGATTTATAACCTACAAAGGGGTTTTTGCTCATCCATTCATTGTTGAGACAGATATTGATTATTTTTTGAAAATTTCTAATATACTTTACAGCAGAATTATTAGAGCAGTTTCTAACTGTACGCAGATAAAATTCATAATCTGCAACAAATACAGGGTTAATATGACGGACATCAATATCGCTGATATTAAATTTCCATTTCAAAAATGCCTGAGTATGCCGTAATGACGTTTCATATCTTTTCCACGTTCCCTTAGAAAATTCTCTACCTATCAGTTCCTTCATCTTTGAGTTATGATCTTTAAAAGCTTCAATAAGCGTAACTTTTCTTTCTTCAATTCCAAGATATTTATTCCGTAGATTTTCGCAGGTTATATCTTTACCTTCATTAAACAAATTATTATAGCATTCAAATAATTTTGCTCTGAAGCTTTCCAATAATGAGTTTAATTGTTTAGCATTGGGACTATTACCTGATATCTTTCCTGATTTTATACTCCATTGAGAGGTTTTAACCGTTTGTCCAGTTGAAATCTCCGTTCGACTTCCGGCAACAGTAATTCGCATGTAAATTGTTGATAATTCAGCGTTGTTCTTTGTCTTTTTAGCGTAAAGCAATAAGCTGTAGGTTTGCATAACATTTTAATTTTAAAGGTTAATAATATTGCTGAACCTTAAAACCTACAAGATGTTCAATCGATGAACAGGCTGATAAATAAGCTGTTTAATGAGAATTCGGTGAGTCAAAATGCTACCTAAAGACAACTCACCGAATGACTCACTTTCGATTTGTATTTCTTTGATTTATTTTGACACCCCAAAACAATAAAAAAGCCTTTAAACACTACGATTTAAAGACTTTTGATTTTATTTGGTTTTCCACTTTGCAGAGAGGAAGGGATTCGAACCCTCGATACAGTTACCCGTATACTACCTTTCCAGGGTAGCTCCTTCAACCACTCGGACACCTCTCTATTTGAGATTGCAAAAATAGAGTATTTTCTGGAATCTGCAAATTATTATTTAAAATTACTCAGTAATTTCTCCACAAAGACTTCTCGTGAAGTTGTCTGCAAAAGTTCCTGTGTAATTGGGGTTGTCTATCAGGTGCATCGCTTTAGTGATTGCTGTTTCAGCGGTCATATCTCTTCCGCTAATCGCCCCGATTCTAGAAAAAATGTTACTGTTCTCGTATTTTCCAAATGATATACCCCCTGATATACATTGACTTACCACCACGATTTCAGTCCCGTTGTTTCTGATTTCCTCAAGCGTTTCTTGTGTCTTTTCACTGCTGAAAATAGTGCCCGAACCGAAAACCTGAAGAATTAAAACCTTCATTTTAGGGATTTCTTTGAAATGACTCAGATGCATACCTGGAAAAATACGCCAGAATAAAATATCTTCAGAAATATGTTCGTCTACATGAAATTCCACTTCTGGATCACAACGGTAAAGGTTGTCCTTAACAATATTTAAATGTACGCCGGACTGTCCTAAAATAGGATAATTCGGGCTTGAATAGGCGTCAAAATATTCTGCAGAATATTTCAGTGTCCTGTTTCCTCTTAATAATTTATATTCAAAATAAACGGCCACTTCTTGGATAACAGCCTCGTCATTTTCATAAAGACTGGCATAATAAAGACTGGTCAGAAGATTTTCTTTGGCATCCGTTCTCAGATCACCGATGGGAAGCTGTGAGCCTGTCATGATTACAGGTTTTCTCAATCCTTTTAGCATGAAACTTAAAGCAGAAGCCGTATAAGACATTGTATCAGTTCCGTGAAGAATCAGAAAACCGTCATACAGTTCATAATTTTTGAGAATATAATTGGCGATCACCTTCCATTCCTCGGGTCCCATATCCGAAGAGTCTAGCGGTTTTGCAAATGGATGAACGAATACTTCGCATTCCATTAATTTCATCTCGGGCATTTTTTCAAAGATATTTCCAAAATCAAATGCACGGAGGCTTCCGGTTTCGTAATCTTTTTCCATACCGATGGTTCCTCCGGTATAGATGAGCAGGACTTTTCGTTTCATGAATTACTTTTTTCTAAGAAATTGAGCCTCGTTCAGGTTCATAGCCCAAAATTACGTTAATTTGCAAAGATTTGAAAATGAATGGAAGATTTAGCGCAAACTTTTGAATATTTAAAGCAGTTTTTAACAGAGGAAAGGCTCTCAAAAATCGAACATTTCTCTCAGGAAAGTTCTGACTTTATTCTTCCTGTGATGGATGATGTTTACCAGTTTAGAAATGCTGCTGCCATTATAAGATCCGTGGAAGCCTCTGCTTTTCATAAAGTCATAGCCATGGAAGAGGAAAATGTTTTCGATCCTAATCTTACCGTAACAAAAGGTGCTGAAACATGGGTAGAAGTGGAAAAAATGCCTAAAAATTTAGCATCCCTACAAAATATTAAAGACAGGGGTTATAAAATTCTGGCTGTATCACTGGAAAAAAATGCAGTGATGCTTCCTGATTATCAGATCACGGAACCTATTGCTCTTGTATTCGGAACTGAGATGGAAGGAGTATCACAAGAAGTAATAGATTTTGCGGATGAAACTTTGGCCATCCCAATGTATGGTTTGACGAGAAGCTATAATGTTTCCGTAGCAGCAGGAATCTGTATGTACGAACTAAAACAAAAGCTTATTAAATCAGGAATTGATTATAAATTAAGCGAAGAAAAGCTGATGAGAATGAAGATGCGTTGGGCTGTAAACTCCATAAAGAGCGGAAAGCAGATTCTCCAAAAATATCTTAAAGATCATAATCTGGAACTGTAAGCCGATATTTCTATCTAACTTTTCATCATATTGAAATAATTCCACGCTGCCACAAATATACCTGCTGTTTCTGTCCTAAGTCTCTGATTGCCAAGTGAAACTGCTTTAATTTTATGGTCGGATAGAAACTGGATTTCCTTTTCAGAGAAATCTCCTTCCGGACCAATAAGAAAAGTAATCTGCTCTAAGGAAGGAATATCTTTTAGTGCAATTCGGTCCAGATTTTCATGACAGTGCGCCACAAAAGTATGTTGCGGATCAATATTTTTTAGAAAATCAGTAAGTTTCACTGCATCATTGATGATCGGGAAATGAAACCTTAAGCTCTGCTTGGATGCAGCAACAGCCTGTTTTCTGATCTTATCAATATTAATATTTTTACGTTCTGTTTTTTCAGTCTGCAAAATAGTGATTTCTGAAATACCCATCTCCACAGCCTTTTCTACAAAAAACTCAATCCTGTCAATATTTTTTGTAGGAGCAATAGCAATATGAAGCTTAGGATTAAAGTCAGGCGTATTTGTTTTAATTTCAGAAATGTCCAGACTTGCCCGTTTTCCTTCGATAATTAATTTTCCGGAAGCAACATTTCCTTTGCCATCTGTTACATGAATCTCTTCGCCATCTTTCATCCGCAGAACCTTCACCATATGCTGTTGTTCCTCGTCATTGATTATTGCTTTTCCGTTATTGATTTCACCAAAAAAAAGTTTCATATATTGATATTTAGAATCTGCCTGAATTTTATTGATAAGTGATGATTAAAAGGTAATTTCATTATCACTTAAAAATGCCACACCGGTTTTTATCGTGGTATAAATATCACCCTCACAGTCTCTATATGAACATGCGTAAATTTCTTCAATCCACTTATTATTCATAAAAATTAAATTCAAATATTCGTTTTTTCTTAAATTATTTTTGATAGATAAATAATCTCCTTCTTTGGGTTCGTAAGTAAAACTAAATACATTTTCTGAATTGATTTTTTCTACGATCTCTTCCTTTATATTTTGAACATATCCAATTTCTGAACTGATCATTAAATAATCTTCGTCTTCAGATTTTTCTGTCACTTCATTTTTTCCTATTACGGTTTCTAAAACCCAATAATATTTTGAGTTCTTTTTAGATTGCGTTCCCAGTACTTTTTCTTCTAAAAGTATTTTCATAAATCATATTTTGCAGTTGCGGAAGTTCTCAGATCCGTAAATTCTCCTCGTTCGTATTTCAGTTGGGCAACCATTGCGATCATAGCCGCATTATCGGTTGTATATTCAAATTTCGGAATGTAAATATTCCAGCCCAGTTTTTCCTTGTTATCTTCCATAGCTTTTCTTAAAGCAGAATTGGCAGAAACACCACCAGCAATGGCTGCTTCTTTGATACTTAATTCTTTTGCTGCTTTTTCATACTTATTCATTAAAATTTCAATGATCGTTCTCTGAACAGAAGCACACAGATCATTCAGGTTTTCTTTGATAAAATCCGGGTTTTTTCTCACCTCTTTCTGAATAAAATACAGAACAGAAGTTTTGATGCCACTGAAAGAATAATCGTAGCCCTCCATTTTAGGTTTATTGAATGTGAAAGCATCAGGATTTCCTTCTTTTGCCAACCGGTCTATAATAGGTCCGGCAGGGTAGTCCAGGTCAAAAATCTTTCCGATTTTATCAAAAGCTTCTCCTGCAGCATCATCAATTGTTTTTCCAATAATTTCCATATCAAAATAATCCTTTACCAATACGATCATGGTATGCCCGCCACTTACCGTAAGACACAGGAAAGGGAATTGAGGCGGCATAGGATTTGCATCGTCAATAAAATGGGCTAAAATGTGGGCCTGGAGATGGTTTACTTCAATCAACGGGACATTTAAGCTCATAGCCAAAGACTTAGCAAATGATGTTCCTACAAGAAGAGATCCTAAAAGTCCCGGACCTCGTGTAAATCCTATAGCTGAAATAGCATTTTGTTGTATATTTGCTTTGGTAATAGATTTTTCAACAACGGGGATTATATTTTGCTGATGCGCTCGCGATGCCAGTTCAGGGACCACACCTCCATATTCTTTATGGATGGCCTGAGTCGCAGCAATGTTCGACAGAATACAGTTTCCCTTGATGATAGCTGCTGAGGTGTCGTCGCAGGACGATTCAATACCTAAAATTATAGAGTCGCTCATAATAATGGCAAAGTTAGAGAATAATAACGAGAATGAGAATAAAAAATCAGTAGCTGAGAACTTAAGTGATCAGGTACAGAAGACTGTTGAGAATGTAGAAGGTGCTGTAAAGGAAACAGTTAAGGAGGCCTCTGAGCTGGCATCAGATGCTATCAATCACCCTGTGGAAACTGCTGGGGAATTTGGTAAACAAGCTGTAAAAGATGTGACCAGTTATTCATGGTGGGCCAAACTACTTCTCATCCTTTTCTGGTTGGGAGTTATTCTGGTTGGAGGAGTTCTTACAGCCATTAATCTTCCGGCAACCAAACAATGGGCAGCAGATCAGGCACTTCAGATCGTCAACAAAGATTTTAAAGCTGGAATGACTACAGAAAGTGTAGAAGTAGATTATTTCGGCGATGTAACGATTAAAGGATTAAAAATCAAAGATTATAAAGGTCTGGATTTTATCAAAGCCAGAGAATTCCGGGCCAATTCAGATTGGATGTCACTTGCCTATAATGCCATTTCCGGGAATAGCAATTCCCTCAGTTTTAATTCCCTTACATTAGTGAATGCAGATATAAAGGTGATCACGTACAAAGGTGACAGTATCTCCAATTTTATCAGGTTTACACAGCTCTTTGACAGTGGTAAAAAAAGAGATCCTAACAAACCGCCTTTTCAGCTGGATTCCCGGGTACAGATCATAGATTCAAAAGTTTCCATCGTCAGCCAAAATTCTCCGGGAGAACCTGGAAAATGGCTTACGGCAACGAAGTTTAATTTAAAAGCTCCGAATGTAAAAGTAAATGGAGCCAATGTTTCAGCATTGATCAATAATATGTCCTTCGTCACTTCCAGATGGGGAAAATCCCATTTTGTAGATACATTTTCTACAGAACTTTCCTTAACACACCAATTTTTATCATTAAAAGACCTTACTCTGAACACAGATCATTCTTTGCTTCAGGGCAATATCAGATTTAATCTTCATGACGGTTCCTGGTCTGATTTTGCAGACCGTGTACGTTGGGATATGGAGATCCAGCAGGGAAGCCAACTGAGTGGATATGATATCAGCTATTTTGTAACCAATTGGGATAATTTTAAACCATTCAATCTGGCGGGGAAAATGACGGGTCCTTTGAACAAGTTCCATCTGGAAAACTTCCTGATTAGCAACCCTGATGTGAATATTGCGACTAAAACAATGAAAGTCGACAGACTCCTCAAAGGAAATTTTTCTATAGAAACCAAAGACCTTTCGGTGGATTTTACTTACAAAGATCTCAAAGCTATGATGCCTTCATTTATTTCAAAAAAAATGAAGAATTTTGCTGATGATTTTGGTAAGCTGAAGTACAATGGAACTGCGAGAGTAAATCCCGAGCAGGTTTATGTTGCCAATGGGAATCTGATGACAGGAATAGGACAGGCTAAGATCTCTAATCTTTCGCTAACCGGATACAGCACAGCGATGCCCAAATACTCAGGATACCTGGAAGTGAAAGATCTCAATACCTCTGTTATCACTAAAAATAAAGCAGTCGGCTTAATCTCCGGTAAATTTGATCTTAACGGACAGAGTTTTGATGTCAATACGATGCGTCTGACGACAAAATCCCAAATTGCCAGTATCGAGGTAATGGATAAGCAGATCAATAATGTTTATCTTGACGGATTACTGGATCATAAAAAATATAACGGTCTCATCACCGTAAATGATGAACAGGCGAAAGCCACAATTAAAGGACTTATTGATTTCAGTACATCAAGAATTACAATGAATGTGAATGCTGATGTGAACCACCTGAATATGAATTATTTTACCAATAAACCGGGAAGCCAGATTGTAAGCGGCCAGGTGGAAGGTAAAATGTCCATGTCTTCTATCAATGATCTGACGCTGGATGTCGATGCCAATAATATTAATTTTGCGACAGCCACCCAAAAATATTTGATTCCTAATGCGAAGCTGAAAACATTTATAGAAGCTGGAGGACGAGTGATAGACGTTGATGCACCAGGTGCTGCAAGCGGGAAAATATCGGGAAGATATAACCTTGCAGATCTGGTAGGAATGGTAGAAAATGGTATAGGGCGAATACTGGTGGGACCTCCACCAAGAAAACTATACAGAGGTCAGAATTTTAAAATGAATTTTGATGTTCAGCAAGGTATTGTAAATTATTTTCTGCCTGATCTGAAACTTCCAAAAGGAGCTGTGGTGGAAGGAGAATATGATGGGGACTCAAACAATCTGATCGTCAATCTGGACGCGGCTTCTCTGAAATACATGATGACGAAGGAGCAGGAGATCACGGATGCCGATAAGGCCTTAGCAGCTGCAAATCCTGAATATAAAATCAACGACCGGAATAATATATCCAGGGACAGTGCCATGATCGACAGTGTTATGGTGAGGATCAATACAGCGAATCTTAATGAACAGCTGTATGCAAGAATCAGTAAACTGGAATATAATAAGAATATTATCAAAGATTTTGAACTGAAAGGGAAGAATGAAAATAATACGGCCCTTCATTTGGCTACAACATTTAAGCATGGAAGCCCGGAAGATGACCTGAATGATAATCTTAAGGCCTATGCTATTAATGTAGATCAGTCTACCAATGCTGCGGGAGATTTTGTTTTCAGATTTGAACCTACTGAAGTTAAATTTAATGATGTTACCTGGACTATCGATACAAGTCCCGAGCTGGATCATTCCATTACCTACAGGAAAAAGAACGGGGATTTTGATATAAGAAACCTTCGGATATATTCAGAGAAAAGTGCTTTGTTTATTAAAGAAGCCGAGTTCAAATCTGCAAAAGATTTTTATGTAGATGCAGATATTGAAGAGTTTGCTATTGAAAAGCTTCTAGAAATGCAGTCCGGTGGAAACCCGATGGGAATTAAAGGTCTGGCTAACGGAAGCGTGAAAATTAAAATGGATAAGAGTACACTGCAGCCGCTTGTAGATCTTACCGTTGATAATATTATGATGAACGGAAATAAAATGGGTGACCTTACTATTTCCGCAACCAACGGTTTCTCTCTGAATGTATATGATGTAGATGTAAAAGTGACTTCAGCAGGAGTTCTGGGTAATAATAACCTGCATTTAACGGGTACTGTTAATAATAACACCGCTTCACCTACTCTTGACCTTACTGCGGAAATGCGTGATTTTGATCTTGCGTTTACTCAGCAATTTGTACAGACTGTTTTTGGAAATATCAGAGGAAAAGCGACTGGTGATCTGAAGATCAACGGGAAATTAAGTGATCTTGATTATAGTGGCGATATTGCGTTGAAAGGTTTTGGTCTGAAACTTTTGTTTACAGGAGTAGATTATTCATTTGATGATACTGTGGTTCCACTTTCCCGTGGGCTTGCGATTCTCAATAATATTGAAGTGCATGACGGAAGATCAAACTCAAAAGGAACAATTTCCGGTGCCATCCAGTTCGAAACAATTTCTTCATTGGGAGTCAATCTCATCATGAGGGCAGATAATCTCCTCATGCTGAATACAACGCAAAAAGATTATGACCTGTTCTGGGGAAGGGTTTACGGACAGGGAGATTTATACGTAGACGGACCTGTTTCAAGGTTGAGTATTACCACTCCTAATATGAAAGCGCTGAACGGGAGTAATTTTACCTTTAATTCAAGCTCAACATCTAATGTTGAAGAATTTAAAATGCTGAGGTTCCTGAAAGAAGGAAAGGATGGGCTTATTACTCTGGAAGAAAAGAAGAAGACAGGAGCCAATATGTATATCGATTTCAGTCTTGATGTGGATAAAGGAACCACTGTGAACGTTCTTGTCGGTGATGATGTGGGAAATATTACAGTAAAAGGAACTGCTGAAAAGCTGAGGTTCCAGATGGGCAGACAGGGAGCTATTGCCATGAATGGTACTTATAAAGTAGATAACGGAACATTCGTTTCTAAGGCGATTCTGAATAAAACCTTCCAGATCGAAAAGAACAGTAGTATCAGATGGGACGGGGATGCCATGAAACCGGCTTTGGATATTACGGCCAACTATGTAAGAATGGTTTCTAATGCAGGTGAATATCTGAGTATGGGAAAACTTCAGCCCATCAGTGTATTGTTGCAGGCAAATATTACCCAGTCATTAATTAATCCAAAAATAGACCTGAACGTTACTGCCCTTGATGTATCCAGCCAGGTAAAAGAGACACTGGCAGCTAAAATGAGCCAGGAAGGTGAGAAGGTTCTCCAGTTTGGTTCTGTCTTATTATTAAGTACTTTCAACGTGTCCAACAGTGGTGGGGTAGACTTTGATGTGGCAGGAGTGGCAGAATCTTCAGGATACAATATGCTTCTGAAACAGCTTGGATCAGTCCTCAATACAATGAGTAATGAATTCCAGATCGATTTGAATTATGTAAAAGGTGATCAAAACTCCAATACTGGTGACCGCGCAAATGCCGGGGTGAGTGTAGCGGTTTCGCCTAGGATAAATATTAAAACAGGACTTGGAATTCCACTGACGAAAACAGAAGGAACGCAAACCAATTATCTGTCCGGTGAAGGTTCTATTGAATATGATATTTCTAAAAAAAATGATGGAAGTCTCATCTTAAGAGGCTATTCCAAGCCTACAAATATAGGAATGGTAAGCACGAATGGCTCTGCTAATCAGGCTTATGGTGGGGGTGTAGTGTGGAGCAAAAGCTTCAATTCTCTGTTTAAAAAGAGGAAAAAAGACAAAAAACAGCCGGAGCCCACAACACAAATAAAAACAGATTCTACAAAATCAAGTGCTAAATAATCTGAATATTTTAATGATTTTTATCATCCGTGTTAATTATTGTTAATATTTAATATAATTTTTTTAGTTAAATTATTTTTTATAAATTTGCAACAAATACATAGATTTTTTAAGAAAATTGTAATTTAACTAATATGAACTATCAACTGGACGAAATAGACAAGAAAATTCTTGATTTCTTAGTAGAAAACACAAGAATGCCTTTTACCGAAATTGCAAAGCAGATGGATGTTTCTGCTGGAACAATTCACGTAAGAGTGAAAAAAATGGAAGATGCGGGTATTATTTTGGGATCATCTCTTAATATCGATTATGGTAAGCTGGACTATCATTTTACAGCTTTTATCGGTATTCTTTTAACAAAATCAAACCGTACGCAAGAGGTATTGAAAGAATTATCAGTACTTCCTAACGTAATTGAAGCTAGTGTTATCTCAGGAAAATATAATATTTTCTGCAAAGTAAGAGCTAAGAATACGGAAGATGCGAAAAGAATTATCTATCAGATAGATGACATTCAGGATGTAATGAGAACCGAAAGTATGATCTCTATGGAAGAGTACTTGAGCGACAAAAACAGATTGATCAACGCTATTTCTATATAATTCAAATTTTAAACGAATAATATACCGAAGAACTTATGAAATTATTCATAAGTTCTTTATTTTTGTATCTATGGAAGAATACAGTTACTTTGACGAAGATCCGAAGAAGGGATGGGGCTTTATTTTAGCTTTTGCAGCACTAATGCTGTTTACAATTATGGGATTGGGAATTGATGTGGATGAATACCTTCAGCATGAATATCTTCAGATTCCGAGATGGTATTTTTACGTGATCTTTTCTATAGACTTTCTGATGATGATCGGGCTTGTACTGATGTTTTTTTATAGAAAAATAGGGATCTTTACATTTCCTGCACTGTTGGTTCTGCACTTCTTTATGCACAACTATTATCTTTCTACATTCCTGTATACGGATGTCACCAATCTTTTCCTGTTTACAGGTTTTGGAATGCTGGCCATCATTCCAAAGTGGAAGTTTTTCAGATAGATCTGATCCGGATGTTATGCTTTTGAGTTATTCTGTTCATAATAGTGTATAGCTGTTTGTTTTAAAGGGTTTTTACTCCAGGCTTCCCAGTTCCCTGTATAAGGGTCATAACCGCATTTAAGAGGTTTGGAAACGTCCAGACCATCATTGTTTTTATGGGTACGTTCTGTATAGGCTCTGCAATCAGTACATATATAGCGGAATTCACAGTCCCGGCATACTTCAATGCTGTCTTTTGTGATGTTCCAGTATTTTTTGAAACCCGTCTTTAACACAGCTTCTTCAAGGCTGGAATTATTGATGTTCCCAAAGCTTTCAGACATTAAAGGACAGTTTTTGATATTACCATAAATGTCTATTCCTATTTTTTTATGAAGACAAGAGTTGTGATGGATCGCTTCTGATACTTTTGAGATATTAGTATTAAAGTATTTCAGATCTACTTTTCCGCAAGAGGAAATTTTAACCTCTTCCTCAGTAAAATATAAGCTGAATCTGAATTCATCTTTTACTTTGAAAGGTTTCCTCTTGCAGCTATAAAAAGTGACTTGGTAAATTCTTTTGGTATTCTTATGAACTGTATCTATAAAAAGCTTGTCTACATCTTCATGAAATAGGGAAAAAATCTCTATTCCTGACAAAACGGAAGTTTTAAAAATTTTATCAATTTTTATGAAATCTTCTGTAGTTAATGAGGTTGTACTGTAAATGGTAAGATGTTTTCCTCCCAGGTTTTCTATTGATGAACTTATTTTTTTTATCACATCAATATTTTCTATTTCTAAAAAAATATCTGTAATCACACTTGGTTCATGATATCCAAATGAAAGAGGTGGAAAGTTTCTATCCCAATCTTTGTCTGTAATAAAGCCGTACTCCTTTTCCAACAGTATATTCAGATACTCCTGGGCAGTTTCTTTAGATTCATCATCATAATCACTTATGAGATTTTCTATAGATTTTTTTTTCAGTTCTTCTATCATTTCATATAATTCTAGAGGGTATAGCTCCGATATATTCCTCTGAAGATCAGATATCAGAATTCTACGTATTCCTTTTGTAACTAATATATTTGAAAACAAATTGAAATATCTCATATTAATCGAGTTAAGGCTTTTGTAGGTTTTTCTCTTATGTGAAAATTGGTTTGATACTTTTCACAATCTAAAACGTAAATAATATCATTGAGCTTTTTTAACTTTTGATGGCGGAAGGTTTCAATGTGCTTGAAAGTAAGTGGTAATTTATTTTTTTCTTCAATTTTAATTTTCATAAATAATCTGCTATTTCTTTATCTAGTGAATAGTTGCATATATTGGAAAGGCCTAAAAATTGTCCAATGGTATTAACTTCCAAAAAATAAAACTTTCCGTCTCTTCCTTTTATAAAATCTAATGAACCACAATTAAGATTTAATGCCTTCATCAGGAAATGAATCCTTTTTTCAATCTGATGAGACAGCTTATAAGGAACATTTCTATTCGGCTTTTCTAAATTATATTTCCGGAAATCTGTTTTAGTCTGTTCATCATTTTGAGAGAAAATAGCCATTGAATAGCATTTTCCGTTGAGGTAGAAAGTTCTGATTTCAAATTCTTTATCAATTTGATTCTGAAAAAAAGTAATAAAGAAATCTGTTTTCTCCTTTTGGTGTATAGTGGTAGTATACATGATTCCATTTAAATCTACATCAATATCATCTAATATAGGATTTCCGCCAATCGTTTTTATAATAGTTGTATGTAAAGGGATTTGATCTGTATTGTCTGCTAGAAAATATTCTGGAACCTCTAAACCTGCTTTTCTTGCCTGTTCCAATACTAATAGCTTATTAATATCACTATTGCTTTCCTTATTGATATGTTTTTTAGATTCCAGCGTAACCCTTACGTAATCTTTCAGCCAGTGCTGTACTTCATTCATATGGGCATTAACGGCTTGATTGTCATACTCCAGATGTTTGATCTTCAGTCTGCCTCTTCTATACCATACACTGGTGATATCTTCCAGAAAAAAAGAATTTCTATTGCTTTCCAGAAAGATTTTCTTATTCTCAATTTTAATTTCAAAAATTTCGTCCTCATGGATACGGATGAATTTCTTTTGCATTTCAAGGAGCCATTGTATGATTTTAATAGTTGTCCTTTCGTTGTTATTGGAAATAATAAGAATCATGGCTTTGAAAGCTCTTTTTTATTTTTTAAAGCACGTTTTAGAGCTGGTAAGCCTATCGTTTTTCTATTACGGTTTACTTTCGCCGTATCAATAACAGCTGTATAACTGGGATAGGAACCATAAGGCATTTCTTTTTTGGTAATTTGCAAATCATGTCTGTCGACCATATTTGCATAATCTTTTGGAATACAGTCTCCGGATTTTATATATTCCAGCATTTTCGTTTTGAAATAAGAATATTCTTCCGAATCAATCATATGACTGAATAATGGATGCATAGGCATAAAGACATCATTATTTCCTATAAGCCCGATTTTTTGTATCGAGGGATAGCCATAATTTTCAAAAGCCCATTTTAGTAGCTTTGCATTTCTTTTATCATTCTTTTCCATAATCTGGGGATTTTTTCGTCCTTCAGCCTGATCCCGAACAAAGGCAATACTGAAAGAATCCACAAGCTGTTTGTTTAATCCTTTTTTCCAGTCTGCAATTCTCTGTTTGACTTCTGTACTATCTATGCCATATTTTTGGAATAGGGCAAAATAATTTTTATAAGAACCTTCATAAGGAGCAATCAATGAGATGAGGTGATACAGACTTTTTTTTCCTCCGAAATTTTTTTGTTGCTGATCCGCCAGTTGAATATAGGTTTCATATTCTTCAATGCGATCCTGATTTTTAGGAGTGTATTTCCTGAACAATTTCCTGTACTGTTTAAGAGCTTCTTTCGGTTGATTGGCAATGCGGTAAAGACTGTCAATTTCATTTACCTTGTTATAGTAAACAATATAATTATTGGTTTTACTTTTACAGGAAAGAAATATAAGTATAATGACAAATAAGTATCTTATATATATTAAAATCAGATTTCGATTCATTATGTTTATCATTTGTTATTAATTCAAGTAAAAAATCTTGATGTTTCTATTTGTAAAAGGAGGAATAATTTAATTCCTCCCTCTCCAACCACTATAAGTGATAGATTAAATAAGATTTTAACAAACCTCTAAAGTAGATTCAAGCTTGTGATCTCTCCATGTTTCTTTATCATAGCAATCCCCGTTGTTCGTTGCCACATAGTTGATTGCTGTACCTCCACCTCCTTGAATGATTTGCAGGTTTTTCATTTTCTTGTTTTCTAATGAAGAGAATCCACTCTTCATTCCTTGTAATTTTTTCATAATTGAAATAATTTTTAAATTAATATTTGTGTTGCCATATAAACCCTGACATGGGTCTTGCTATTCTCTATCTCATCCGATACTGTACACTTAAAGGCTAAATATTGAATGGCTGATCAACGTTGATATTTTCAAAACTATTAATATTTATATCCCTTTTAAGGGATTTTTTATGTCGTTTTTTTGTATTTTTAAAAATTGTTTAATGTACTGTGTACAGGTGTAAATAAATCTTTAAAATATTAATGAATCTAAATTTTATTAATTAGAAATAGGTGAGTGGTAGGCTGATATTATAAAACGGAATGATTAGCTGAATGGTTGATAATCTCTATTGTACACAATGATAATCCGATGTGCATACAAAAAAAATAGTGTATAGAATGCATCAGAAGATGCGGAAACATTTATTTTTTCCTCTATTTTTGTATTTTAATAGTAAATCAAAGCTGAAATTACAAAATCAAAGCATGAAAAACCTGGAATATCTTAATATTAAGTTGAAAAAATATTTAGAAGAAACTAAGGGACAGGTTGTTGCGGATCTTGTACAACTGCTCAAAGGAGAAAATGTAAATTATCTTGACGGAAAGACAAAAACGGATATTGGAGCTCTGTATTTTGAGTACGAGTACGATTATCTGGATATTGCGGCCTGGGCTACGGATAAAAATGGAAAGATTATTACAGATACAGCTATACTCCATAAACAAAAGGAAAATCATATTAATGAAACAGAAAGATGGAATTCTTTTTTGCCTGAGACAATATGGAAAGCAGCAATAGATTTTCAGGAAAAACACGAGGAAGATGAAGACTGGGATGATGTCTGGGAAGAATATGAAGGAGAAAAATATGAACTGTTTGAATTCTGGTTTTTTGACTGCTGGAAAGAAGCGTCAGCACAGACGGAGAGTAGAGTAGATGCTTATTTTTCAGTTCATGATACCTATTTTAAGACGGATCTGAACACTTTTGAAACCATAAATGACGATGAAATCGTAGAACGTTATACAACCAAAAAATAAATAAATATTAAAATACATCACAATTTATCATGAACAATTATCAATTTTACAAAAAAGACGGAAACGTATTTATTTTCAAGAACCAGCCGATATTTATGTCCGTAATGGTTATTATTATATTCATCATTGCCGGACTGTCTTACAAGTATAATTTTCCTTTGCTGGGTTGGTTTTTAGTGGCCCTAGCCGTACTGATTATCGCTAATTTCTTTGCAAAAAAGTTTGTTATTGATCCTCAGCAGCAGACCATTACCTGTAAACCCAGTGTTTTTGTTGCTACAAAGACCTATTCTTTTCAGGATTTTACCAATTTTGAAGTGTTGGCAATGAAATACCTGGGCTTCATTACTACCAACGTATTCCTGAATGCTCATTTTGAGGTGAATGGAAAAGACTCGAAATTTGCGGTAGGGCAGGCGCTTACCCATAAAGGTATACAGAAAATGGTGAATGAAACTGAAGATATCATGGGCTTAAATCAAAACGTTTGATGAATACGAAAGAGAAATATAAATTTGAGGATAGCGGCAGTGAAATAAGCTTTATGCCTAATTACTATTTCCTGCCTAATATAAAATGGGCGCTGGGTATAGGGATCCTTGTAGTACCTGTATTCTTTTATTTCAGGAATGTGCTCTCTGAAGGGGCTTTTACAATAGCCTCAATTCTTTGGGTATTATTTATGGGATACTTTCTGATTGACCTGATCTTCAGAGTTCCTGTAAAATATATTTTTAACAAGCAGGAAAAATGTATTTACAGAAAACAATTTCTCACCCAAAAAATTATGAGCTTTGATGAAATGACTTATTTCATTAATGATGAAACTGGCGGATATTATTATGTCATTGGAAAGAAAAGAAACCAGTTTGTGAAAAATCACAGGATCAGCAATTATTTTTCAGGTTCAAAAAAATCACGGGTAAGAGAGGAAGAATATCTTGAAAATATATTATATCCAGTGCTGGATGCAATAGATATCCCCATAAACAGGCCACAATAATGAATTCTGTATAAAGACTACAATCTACTATACCATCATTATTAGTACTGCGACAATTCCCTTCCTTCGAATAGGTGGCAGATCATAGATCTGACGGGGTGGTAAAAAAAATCGGGCTGTTTCTTTGAAACAGCCCGATTTTATATGATATAATGTATCTTAATTAGCTAAAATCCTCTTCACAGCCTCTTTCACAGCCTCAGAATCAATCTTATACTTCTTCATCAGCTCAGCTGGCGTAGCAGATTCTCCGAAAGAATCATTTACGGCAACAAACTCTTGTCTTGTAGGTCTTTTTCTTGCAAGCATTCCCGCAACAGACTCTCCTAAACCGCCCAGATAGTTGTGCTCTTCAGCAGTAACAATCTTTCCTGTTTTTTCAACAGATTTAATGATGATTTCTTCATCCAAAGGTTTGATCGTGTGGATATTGATCACCTCACATGAAATACCTTCTTTTTCAAGCTCATCAGCTGCTACAAGAGATTCCCAAACCAGGTGTCCAGTGGCAACAATCGTTACATCAGTACCTTCCTGAAGCAGGATTCCTTTTCCGATCTCGAAAGGCATGTCTTCCGGGATAAATACAGGAACGGTAGGTCTTCCGAATCTTAAATATACAGGACCTTCATGGTCAGCAATAGCAAGGGTGGCCGCCTTAGTCTGGTTGTAGTCACAAGGGTTGATCACCGTCATGCCCGGAAGCATTTTCATCATACCGATATCCTCCAAAACCTGGTGGGTAGCACCGTCTTCACCTAAAGTAAGACCAGCATGAGAAGCACAGATCTTTACATTCTTTCCTGAATAAGCGATAGACTGACGGATCTGGTCATATACTCTTGAAGTAGAGAAATTGGCAAAAGTTCCTGTAAAAGGAATTTTTCCTGTAATGCTTAAACCTGCAGCAATTCCCATCATGTTCGCTTCTGCGATACCAATCTGAAAAAATCTTTCCGGTGCTTTTTCAATGAATTTTTCCATTTTCAAAGAACCGATAAGGTCTGCACAAAGTGCCACGACATTAGGATTTTTGTCGGCAAGTTCTGCTAATCCGGCTCCGAATCCTGAACGCGTATCTTTTTTTTCTGTATATGTATATTTCATTTTTTTACTGATTATTTATTTTGATTACTATTTACTCATTACCTATAATTAGTAATCAGCAGGAGCTTCTAGATATAATTGTTTGAAAGCAGTATCAAGCTGCTCGTCATTAGGCGCTTTTCCATGCCATGCGTGAGATCCCATCATGAAATCTACACCAGCACCCATCTCTGTATGAAGAATGATAACAACCGGTTTTCCTTTTCCTGTTTCAGTTTTTGCTTTCTCAAGGATGGCAATTACCGCTTCAAGGTCGTTTCCGTTTTTTTCTTCCAAAACAGTCCATCCGAATGCTTCAAGTTTAGCATGAAGATTTCCTAAGCTCAATACATCATCAGTATCACCATCAATCTGGCGTCCGTTATAATCAATTGTTGAAATGATATTATCAACTTTTTTACCTGCAGCATACATTAAAGCTTCCCAAACCTGACCTTCCTGAAGTTCTCCATCTCCGTGAAGTGTGTAAACAAGAGAATTATCTCCGTCCAGTTTTTTACCTTGCGCTACACCAAGTGCTACAGAAAGTCCCTGACCAAGAGATCCGGAAGCAATTCTGATACCCGGAAGACCCTCATGAGTCGTAGGATGTCCCTGAAGTCTTGAATCTAGTTTTCTGAAAGTTTTCAGTTCCTCTACCGGGAAAAAGTTAAATCTCGCCAAAGTAGAATAGTAAACCGGTGAAATATGTCCGTTTGAAAGATAAAAATGATCCTCATTTTTCCCTTCCATTGTGAAAGGAAGATTATAGTTCATCACCTTTCCGTAAAGCGCTGTGAAATATTCCGTACAGCCTAAACTTCCGCCCGGGTGTCCTGAATTTACAGCATGAACCATTCTTAAAATGTCTCTTCTGATCTGTGTAGTAAGAGATTTCAGCTCTTCAATACTTTTACTCATTATATCTGATTTATTTGCACGCGAATTTACAATTTTTTAACGGCTTACGGAAATGTAAAAATCCAGACTTCGGATCCGGATTTAAAATTATTTCAGGGAAATACTGATTTTAACAGCCCTCGTTCAGGTATACTGAAATTTCCGTAATGATGTTATTTACAAATTTAAAAGAAAGCTGTGTTCCAGCATCCAGATCTTCTAAAGTGAAATATCCCGTATCTTTCAAGCGTTTTTCGCCTTTGTCATCCCATGCCGGATGTACTGTAAAACTTGGGTAATTTCTGTAAGCATTGATCAAATCGTCCTTGGTATTTCCAATGCCGATTCCACTTTTTGTTTTGAATTTCTTACTGGTTGTTGTTATTCCCATAACACTGGGAACACTCGGTTTGGATTCACTGATATAATTCTCATAAAGATCGATAAGAATCAGCTCACCGTTATATTTTACATTGTTTTTGATCTGTCCGTCCGTTACTTTCAATTTTGTGCCTGAAAGCTTTTCAGCTTCCGTTTTTTCCATAAAAACCTTATAAGGTCCTATTCTTAAAGTAGAAACTTCAAAATCCTGAGCGGACATGAAGCCAAAGGTTAATAACAATACGAAAAGAGAAATCATTTTTTTCATACTTATAATAATGTGCTTCTGTTTATTTTATTTTTTGCCTAATGCTTTATTAATAGCCTTCTTAACAATCGGTTCCATAATGGTATATCCTGCAGGGGTAGGGTGGATGCCATCTTTGGCAAGGCTTTCACGCATACCTCCTTTTTCATCACGCATAGCTGTATTGTAATCGATGAAGGTGATTTTATTGATGTATGCATATTGTTTTAATCTGTTGTTTAAAGCGTCCACTTTTTGGGGAACATCACTTACTTCTTTACGCCATGGAAAAGATGCGGCAGGGAGTACGGAAGCAATCATTACTTTAATTCCGTTACTTTGTGCAATATCAGCCATTGATTTAATATTGTTAAAGCTAAAATCCGGATCATACGCTCCTGTATTTTGGGCAATATCATTAGTTCCGCCATTAATAACGACCAGTTTTGGTTTTAAAGCCACAACATCTTGCTGAAACCGAAGCAGCATCTGTGAAGTAGTTTGTCCGCTGATACCTCTTCCGGTATAATTATTTTCAGAAAAAAACTCCGGATGACTTTTTACCCAGCCTTCAGTGATAGAATTGCCTATAAAGACCACGTCTACTTTTTTCTTTGCGGCTACAATTGCTGCATTATCATCTTTATATCTGGCAAGATTGGCAAAATCAACTGCATTTTGTGCGTTTACAAATTCACCTAAAAGCAAGCCTATGGCAAGAAACATGGATAATTTCATAATTTTTTTTTATAGCTGTGAAAGATAATATATGCAGTTGTTGAAAATTAAATGATTCAATGATTTAAACTAAATAAGCCATTATTTTTTTCTGATCAGCCAAAGTCCTATGAAAGTCAATAAACCATTGATGATCAAAAGTTCCAGCCCGATCTTAAAATCACCGAATATGTTTTCCTGATATTTATCGATAAAGAATGAGATCACCGGTGCAGCAATACAAACGTAAGGAACCAGTTTATCATTAACCTTGTATTTAGTGAAAATTCCAAAGGCAAACAGTCCCAGTAACGGACCATAAGTAAACCCGGCCAGTTTCAGGATCAGCCCGATCATAGAATTATCATTAATTACCTTAAAGATCACCACCATGATAAGGAATGAAAGTGCCACGATGAGGTGAATTCTTTTTCTGAATTTTTCTTTTTTAGACTCATCCCAGTCTTTCTTCTCTTTCATCCCGAAAATATCGATGCACAAGGAAGAGGTAAGGGCTGTCATAGCTCCGTCTGCACTAGGAAATAATGCTGAAATCAATGCAACAATAAAGATGATTGAAATAAAACCAGGCATATGGTTCAATGCTACATCAGGAAAAAGCTGGTCTCCCGAGCTTGTTACATGTTCCTGAGCTCCGTAAAGATGAAGAAGTCCCCCCATATAAAGGAACAGAGAGATCACTCCCAGAAGGATAAACCCTAAAGTCACCATATTTTTTTGCGAATCTTTCAGCCTTGTTACAGATAAACTTTTCTGCATCATTTCCTGATCAATTCCGGTCATTGTAATGGTAATGAAAGCTCCAGCCAGAATTTGTTTTATGAAGAAGCTTTTTTGATTCGGGTCAAATTCAAAAATCTTGGTATAGCCTTTGTCCTGCATTGCCGTAAAACTTTCTCCGAAGCTTAAACCTAAATGATTCAGCATGTAAACCGTACAGATGATGAGACCCAAAAGCATACAGGAGGTCTGTAACGTATCTGTCCAGACAATCGTTTTCACGCCGCCTTCATAAGTATAAAGAATAATCATTGCTAAAATGATAAGAGTGGTCACAATAAACGGAACCCCCAAATTGTCAAGAATGGAAATCTGAAGAATATTGACTACCAGATAAAGCCTTGCTGTTGCCCCCACCAATCTGGAAACAATGAAGATCCATGCACCCGATTTGTAGGAGAGCTGACCCATTCTCTGCTGAAGATAGCCATAAATAGAGGTTAGTTTCAGACGGTAATATAAAGGAAGAAGAACGTATGCCACCACAATATACCCGATAAGATAGCCAAGAGTGATCTGCAGATATGCAAATTTATCATTTCCTACCGCTCCCGGAACACTCACAAATGTGACCCCGGAAAGGGATGTTCCGATCATTCCGAATGCTACAAGCATCCAATTACTCTTACGGTTTCCAATGAAGAAACTCTCATTATCGCTTCCTTTTCCTGTTTTGTAGGCTACCCAAAGCAGCAATGCGAAGTAAATGATAATAATAGACAGTAATATAATTGGAGACATAGTTTTTTCAATTAAAATTTTAGCAAATATAGTTTTTTTCTCTTCTGTTAAAAAAGAAAAAGCCTTTCAGATGTTAAACTCCGAAAGGCCTGTATTTTAAGGGCAAAAATTAATATTAATTGACTAAAACATCCTGCAGCTCTTCACTTTTCTGAAAGCTAGCTTTGGCAAAAGGACAGAGAGGGATGATTTTTTTATTGTTTTTCCTGGCAAAATCTACTGCTGCCAGAAGCATTTCTTTTCCTACTCCTTTTCCGTTGTAGGCTTCTTCCACCTCTGTGTGGTCTATGATGAATCTTTCCTCTCCAGCCCAGGTATAGGTCATCATTCCTGCGCGTTTTCCGTCTATGAAAGCTTCAAAACTTCCGTGTTTTTCGTCGTTGTTTTGTTTTACTTCGGTCATATTATGAAAATTTGGTTAGTATTTCTATATCGTTTGTTAATATTTTGTGTACAGGGCAGGCATCAGCAATAGTATGTAGTCTTTTCAGCTGCTCATCATCCAATATACCTTCAAAAGTGATATCTCTTTTAAAGACTGCTCTTTTTGTTAAAGGGAAATTTTCAAGTTCTACTTCTACGTTGATGTTTTCCACATCCCATTCCTTTCTTTCGATGTACATTCTTAAAGTAGCTGCAGTACAGCTTGCCAGGGATGTCGCTAAGATTTCCAGCGGATTGAAACCTTTATTCTGACCGCCTTTATCTATAGGCTCATCAGTAATGATTTGGTTTTCACCGGCTGTCACCTCAGTATAATATTTTGTTTTTCCTAAACTTGCTTTTACGGTTACCGCCATTATTGTTCTGTATTGAATTTATAACTTAATGCACCTGAAGGACATTGGTCAATTTGGTTTTTAAGCTCTTCCGGACTTGCATTTTCAGCTTTTATCCAGGGTCTGTCTTTGGGATTGTAGACTTTGGGAAGCATTTTTACGCAAACAGCCGAGTGAATACATTTCTGGGGCTGCCAGAGGACAGTGATACTGCCGTTGGGATATTCGTGTGTGTCCATATTAATTTTCTTTTAATGATTTTTCGATTCTTCGGTCGGGAATCAGCCATATGAAAGCCACGATGTAATAAAAACCTATGGCAATATAAGGATAAAAAAACGAAACCGCTATGCCGAGAACATAAAATATAATCGAAATATATTCTTTAAATTTTGAATGTATAGCCTCTTTCAATCTGGAATTTTCGCCTTCAGACCTGATAATCAGATTTTCTAAAATAGTGTACGCCACTGCTGACATGATGAGGCAAATACCATACATAGCCACAGGATTCTTTGCAAAATGGGTTGCCCCAATCCATTCCGTAGCGATTGGCATTAATGAAAGCCAGAACAGCAGGTGAAGATTGGCCCATAGAATACTTCCGTTCACTTTTTTTACAGCCTGAAATAAATGATGGTGATTATTCCAGTAAATCCCTACATAAATAAAACTGAAAATATAGGCAATTAACTTAGGTAGAAGAGGCTTTAGACTCGCCCAGCTGCTCCCTTCCGGAACCTTCAGCTCAAGCACCATAATAGTAATAATGATGGCCATAACCCCATCACTGAAAGCTTCCAGTCTTCCTTTAGTCATTGGCTTTAATTATGTTTTTGAAGTTTTCTATCTTGTCCTTAAGTTCTTTAAGCATATCAGGGTTGATCACACCGCTTTCCAGATCAAAATTTTCATAAAACTTCGGAAGTGAAAATGTATCCTTGATATCTGCTGCAAACTGCGGGAAAAACGTCTTTGCTGTGTTCATCACATTGCCTCCACCGTAACCTCCGGGAGAGGTGCTCATCAAAAGCATCGGTTTACTTTGAAATACCTTGACATTGATCCTCGACGACCAATCGAAGACATTTTTAAAAGCCGAGCTGTAAGATCTGTTATGCTCTGCAAGAGAACAGATGATTACATCACATTCTTCAATTTTCTTTAAAAAGTTGTGCGCTTCATCCGGAAATCCCTTCTTTTCAAGATCTACAGAGAAAACAGGCATTGTAAAATCGTTGAGGTCGATCAGGTTGATCTCTTCATCCTGAAAATCTTTCAGAACAAATTTTACCAGTTCCCTGTTGATGGATGTAGAAGATGTACTTCCTGCAAATGCTAAAATTTTCATGGTTTATGCTTCTCTACGGATGTTATTTTCTGTTTAAAACTGCTTTAGGTAGCGGAACAAATTCATTTTCATCACCGGGAACCAAAGGAAATGCATCGTGGTTCTGATCATTCCAGTTCACTTTCGCCTGATCAATCAATTCTTTATCAGAATTCACGAAATTCCAGAATATAAACCGTTCCTCATCAAAAGGTTCGCCACCGAAAAGGTAGACCGTTCCATTTTCACTCATATCGAATTCACACAGTTTAGTGTCTTTAGCGATCATTAACTGTTTTGAACCGTACGTATTTCCTTCTGTGGAAACTGTTCCGTCCAGCACATACATTGCTGCTTCGCCATAAAGATCCTTTCCGATGCTGATTTTCTTCGCTTCTTTTGTTTTGATCTCGATAAAAAATAATTTGCTGTGAACAGGGACTGCAGATTTTCTTCCGAATGCTTCACCGGCAATCAGTTTATACTGAATCCCGTCTTCTTCCCATACCGGAATTTCATCCGCTTCAATATGGTGGAATGTAGGTTCCGACTGTTCCAGATGTTTCGGAAGACCTACCCAGATCTGGAATCCATGAAGTTTTTTATCGCTGTGTCTTAAATATTCAGGAGTTCTTTCGGAATGTACTACACCTTTTCCGGCAGTCATCCAGTTAACCGCTCCAGGTTTTATTTCAACTGCACTTCCGATACTGTCTCTGTGAAAAATAGATCCTTCCAAAAGGTAAGTTAAGGTTGATAATCCAATATGAGGATGCGGAGGAACATCAAGATTCTGGTAATCCTTCAGTTCAGAAGGTCCCATGTGGTCTATGAAGACAAAAGGTCCAACTGCTCTTTTTTCACGGAAAGGAAGAAGCCTTCCCACCAGGAAATTTCCTATATCCGCTGCCTTTTCTTCTATGATAAGTCCGATATTTGACATGATAAATAAAATGTTTTTTAAATTTAGGTTAATGAAAATAGATCTTTAGCTGCGGCTACAGTTTGTCATATCCTTCAAATCTTTCATCAACGATACGTTTCCACTCCGGATGCTTTTTGATATATGCAAAAACATAAGGACAGAAGGGAAGAAGTTTTTTCTCGTTTTCTTCAATATATGCTAATGTTTTTTCAACGACGGCAGTGGCTGCACCGGTTCCTGCAAGTTCAGGCTCTGCTTCCGTATGCACCAAAGCGATCTGGTGACCCATTTCACGGTAATCGATGAATGCAAAATGTCCGTCAATCTCTATTTCAAATCTTGTTCCTGCTTTTACAAGAGGGATATTCTCAAATTCTGGTTTCATAAATTTTTATATTGGAAAAAATGAAAGGCGGATCGCAAAGACACGAGTGATTTTGAACTCTGCGTCTTTGCGTTTCACCAAACACTATTCTATAAAGTTAATAAAAAAGGAATAATCTAAGATTAAGATAAATTTAATTTTCTTAGTCTTCCAGATAACCGAACTTTCCGGTATTGAAATCTTCAAAAGCCTGCATGATCTCCTCTCTGGAATTCATTACGAAAGGTCCATGAGGGTAGATCGGCTCATTGATAGGTTCTCCACTGATAATCAAAACTATTGCATCTTCCTGAGCTTCAATACTGAATGTTTCACCTTTATTCTTAAATAAAACAAAATGATCTGCTGCTGCTTTTTCTTCTCCATTTACCGTTATGCTCCCTTCAATGACCAATGCCGCGGTATTAAAATTAGCCGGAAAGTTAAACTCAGCTTTTCCCCCTGCCTTTAATTTTGCATTCATCATATTCAATGGGGTGAAAGTATCTGCTGGGCCTTTGTGACCATTATATTCACCTGCGATGATTTCTACAAGGCCGTTTTCGCCCAGAGTAACACGTTCCATAGCTGTATTTTCTATAGCCTGGTATTTCGGGCAGCTCATTTTATCTTTAGCCGGAAGATTCACCCATAGCTGAACCATTTGAAAAATGCCTCCTTTTTTAGACCATTCGGTTTCATGATATTCTTTGTGAAGAACTCCTTTTGCTGCTGTCATCCATTGTACGTCTCCTTCACCTATAATTCCGCCGCCCCCGGCACTGTCATGATGTTCCACTTTTCCCTGGTAAGCTATAGTAACAGTTTCAAAGCCTCTGTGAGGATGTACTCCTACACCTCTTGGTCTTTCCGAACCATTGAAATGAAATTTTGAATTGTAATCAAGCATAATAAACGGGTCCATTCTTTTCATATCCAATCCCTGTGCCCCCGGTATAAAATTATGAACTCTAAAACCATCTCCTACAAAATGGGCAGGTTTGGGAGATACAATGATCTCTACTTTTTTTGTTGTCATAATATTGTGAATTTATATAACAAAAGTACAGCAGCGAAGAATCAGATGCATTGATCTGTGTTAAGTTCGTAAAAGGAAAAGGAGATTCAGGTTAATCTTCCTTCGATTTCATATTTTTTCCATCTGAAATGTGAAGTCTTCGGAAAACAAACCCTGAGATAATGGTCAATATTCCTACCGTAAGGAAAGTGTACCGGAATGCATTATGAGTTTCACCCTGAATAAGATCAGAATTCTCAAATAACTTTAAAACAATCAATCCGAAAGCAATTCCAAAGCCGATAGCCAGCTGCTGATTGACAGATATCAATGAATTTCCGCTGCTGGTCTGGAAATTTCTAAGGTCTGCAATGGAAATGGTATTCATGGAAGTGAACTGAATAGAATTGAAAAAACCTAATATCGCAATAATCGGGACAAACCAATACAAAGAAGTATGGATATCCGGAATAGCCAGCAGGCAGATCAGAGTTCCAATGATAAAAGTATTCACCATTAAAGTCTGCCGATAGCCGTATTTATCTAAAATTTTTATAACTGATGATTTTCCGAATATGGCAGTGAGTGCCATCGGAGCAATGATCCACCCTGAAGTTACTGCAGACTGTTTGTAAGCAATCTGGATCATTAAAGGAAGCAATAAAGGCACAGAGCTGATCCCTAATCTGGTGGCAAGGTTTCCTACAATTCCTACACGAAAAGTTCTTACCTGAAAAAGGTCTAATGGGAAAATAGGGTTTCCGCCTCGTCTGGCGTGTCTGTAATAATAATATAGGAATAAAAAGCCCAGAATGAATACCAAAAGGACAGGACTTATATTCTGCATATCTCCGAAGAGCTCCAGTGAAATGGAGAGCAGAAGTGATGCTGCTGCAAATATTAAAAAGCCTTTTAAATCGAAATCAACATCGGTGGATTTATAATTGGGCATATATTTTAAGCCTAAAATAATTCCTAACACTCCAATCGGGATATTGATGAGAAAAATCCAATGCCAGGATAGGTAGTCTACCATATAACCTCCTACCAACGGACCGAGTACGGGACCAATCAGGGCCGGAATAATCGCAAAGTTCATCGCTTTCAGCAATTCACTTTTATCAAAAGTTTTGATGAGTGCCAGTTTTCCAACAGGCGTCATTAAACTTCCTCCCACACCCTGAATGACTCTTGAAATAACAAGGTGGGTAAGATTCTGTGACATGGAACAGAAGAGCGAACCTAAACTAAAAAGGATCAATGAAAAAATAAATACTTTCTTGGTTCCAAACCGGTCTGCCAGGAAGCCGCTTGCAGGCATAAAAACAGCTAATGTCAAAACATAACTGATGATGGCGTTCTGCATATTGAGCGGAGATTCATGGAGATCTCTTGCAATGGAGGGCAGAGAGGTGTTCAGGATAGTAGAATCCAGCATCTGCATGAAAATAGCAGTGGCCAGGATAAGGGGAAGTATTTTCTTTACTGAAGTTGGTTGCGGGCTTGTTTCTGTCATTCGGTATGGACTGGAAATCAAATGAATTCCAGATTTATTTATATTGGAAAAAACACTGTTTTAAAACAGTCTGATCCTTAGATGAAGAATTTCATATAAAATTAAAAAAGTCCTGTGAATTTTCACAAGACTTTTCAATTTATTTTCTAGGTTTTTCTACTCCTTTCCATTCGTCGCCTGCTTTTCGGTATTGGCTCAGGATGTAAGTTTTGAAATCTTTTGTTTTGTATTCAATGTTATCCGTGTTCTGTTCAAACGGCATAATGTAATAATAGTCAACATCTGTTTTGTCTGATTTGTTCCCTTTTTTCACGGTTGGAACATATTTGGAAAATTTGTATCCTGGAAGATACTGTTTCAATCTTGCGTAGAATGCTTTGTTTTCTTTTTCATCAGGAATGATATCTACGATATTGAAATCATCTTTTTTCTTATCAATCCAAAGATAATACGTTTTTTCCTCGCCTAAATTTCTGTTTAAAGAGTTGAAGGCAAAAAGTTCTTTAGGAACCAGTTCTTTGATCTTCTCAGGATCTACTTTGGTGTAAAACTGTCCTTTAGATGGATCAACATAGGTTTCAAGATTGTACATCAAAACTGAATTGTTCTCGAATTTTTTGTTCTTAAAATATTGATTTAAAGATAATTCTGCAGTCGCTCTGAGTTCTTTTCCTCTGTCGTCCAGTTTTTTGGTGGGGTTCTGAGGGTTTACTTTTTTCACAAACTCATATAAAACAACAGGCTTTACATCTTTAAGGTGAGGATACGTTTTAAGCTGCTCTGCTTTTACCAGCCAGTAAAACTGCTGATAATAATCATCCTTATCCTGATCTTTTACGGTCTTATAAGATAAAGCAAGCTTTTTTGAATTTAAGTATTTGCCGTATTTTCCCTGTCCGAAAGCAAAACTGAAGGATAGTAAGGCAAATAAAACAGTAAGGTTTCTTCTCATTTCTTTATAATTGATATTTTCGTTGTCCAAATATAATTATTTCTTAGATATTATTTTTGATTGTCAGTTAAATTATATAATATTATTAACGTTTATTCAAAAGAAAATCCTGTATTGCTACAGGATTGATAAATTTTTTGAAATAGAAGTTAGAAATTAGAGGCTATAAGTTAGATGCAAGACCTCAGATCTTAGACGGTAAAGTTTCAATTGTGAATTTTGTTTCGCCAATGTATTATGAATGTTTGAAGTCAAGAATTACACAAAGCTTAATTTTACTTTATACACCCTTCGACCCTGAAACATATATCCTGAAACTCTAACCCTCGCAAACACTCAAACCCAAAACCTATACCTCAGTTCCATACGAAGTTTCGTGCACTTTTACTGCTCTTCCGCTTGGATCGTTCATTTTTTTGAAAGCTTCATCCCACTCTAAGGCGATAGGTGTGGAACAGGCCACCGAAGGAACCGAAGGTACTGTCGCTGCTGCCGTTTCACTTGGGAAATGTGCTTCGAAAATTGTTCTGTAACGGTATTCTTCTTTGTTTTGAGGTGTGTTCAGCGGAAATCTGAATCTTGCGTTGGTCATCATTTCATCAGTCACTTCTTTTTCTGCGACTTCTTTTAATGTGTCGATCCATGAATAACCTACACCATCTGAAAACTGTTCTTTCTGTCTCCAGACAATAGATTCCGGCAGCATATCTTCAAATGCTTTTCTTAATACCCATTTCTCGATTTTTCCATCTGCAACACTGATCATTTTGTCTTTAGGATTTACAGTCATTGCAATGTCCATGAATTCTTTATCAAGGAAAGGAACACGGCCCTCAATTCCCCAGCTCATCAGTGCTTTGTTGGCTCTTAAACAGTCATATAGATGAAGCTTGCTTAATTTTCTAACAGTCTCATCGTGAAATTCTTTAGCATTCGGAGCTTTGTGGAAATATAAATATCCTCCAAATAATTCATCAGAACCTTCTCCTGAAAGAACCATTTTGATTCCCATAGATTTGATTACTCTTGCCAGAAGGTACATTGGAGTAGATGCTCTGATCGTCGTTACATCATAGGTTTCCAGATGGTATATCACATCACGTACTGCATCCAGCCCTTCCTGAACAGTAAAATTAACTTCATGATGGACGGATCCGATGTGGTCTGCCGCTTTTCTTGCTGCTGCGAGATCAGGAGATCCTACCAATCCTACTGCGAAACTGTGAAGTCTCGGATACCAGGCTTCCTGTGTGTCACCGCTTTCAATTCTCTGTCTTGCATATTTTGCAGTAACAGCTGAAATCACGGATGAATCTAATCCGCCGGAAAGGAGAACTCCATAAGGAACATCACTCATCAGCTGTCTGTGAACAGCATCTTCAAGGCCTTTTCTTATTTTGGGGATATCGGTTTCGTTGTCTTTTACGCTGTCATAGTTTTCCCAGTCTCTTTTGTACCATTGCTGAAGCTCTGATCCGTCGGGACTGTATAAAAGATGTCCCGGAAGGAATGTTTCAATTGTTTTGCAAATGCCTTCCAGTGCTTTTAGTTCGGAAGCAACGTAATAGTTTCCGCTTTTATCCCATCCCTGATAAAGAGGGCAGATTCCCATATGGTCACGGGCGATCAGATAAATTCCATTCTCTATATCGTAAAGGGCGAATGCAAAAATACCGTTAAGTTTTTCAAGAAAATCTTTTCCATATTTTCTATACAGCGCCAGAATTACTTCACAATCTGATTGGGTCTGGAATTCATAATCAGGAAATTCCTCTTTTAATTCTCTATGATTATAGATCTCGCCGTTCACCGCAAGAACCACTTTTTCGTCTTTAGTAAATAAAGGCTGTTTTCCTGAAGTAGGATCTACAATAGCCAGCCTCTCATGAGAAAATACTACGTTGTCATCCTGAAATACACCGCTCCAGTCCGGACCACGGTGACGGATTTTTTTTGACATTTCTAAAACCTGAGGTCTTAATATTTCGGTCTTTTGTTTGGCATCAAACAAACATACGATTCCACACATATTGTTACTTATTTGAAGCGAAATTAGCGTTGATGTTTAAAAATAACAATAAAAAATTGATAAAAGTTAATATTTTTAACTTATTTAATTGTTTTTGAGAAAAATATTCTTTATTTGAATGATTTGGCGTGTTTTTAATTAATTTTTTTCGTTCAGGTAAATTTAGCTTATATCCTATACAAAATAAAAATGAAATAATTAATAATGTATGGTAATTTATTATACAAATTTTAGCCCTTACTTTGTGGCTCGAAATAATTTTTTTTCATCATTTGTGTTTTTACCTTCTTGCAATTCTCTTTGCAAGAAGGTTTTGTTTTATTGGGACCCTGACATAACAACTGAAATATTCCATGAGCTGAAACTTCTACCTTCTGAAGCTCCCTGAGGGATTTTACCTGTATCGTATGCTTTCCGGCTTTCAGATCTCAGAGAGTGATAAAACTGGACTTGGTGACTGTTTAGGGACACCAATTTGACTTATTGTCTGCCAGCCTTTTCCTTTCAATTAGACATGATTGAATTTTTGGACAGTTTTTGCGAAGATTAATTTAATAAAGGGGTTGATTTTAGTTTTAAAATGACTTATAATATATAAGTAGGGATTACAAGAGATATGTTACATATTACTCAAATATTTACATTAAGCCAATAAAAAAGCTGCTCTGAGATAGAGCAGCTGTATATTTTTATAATTGAGTTAATTAAGAAACTCTTTCAATCAGTGCCATGTAGAATCCATCATAGCCCTGACTTGGCATTACTTTGTCATCTTTAACCAATTTAAATCCGGCATTGTTTTTCAGGAATTCTTCCACCTGTAAATTATTTTCTGACGGTAAAATAGAACAGGTTGCATATACCATCTTACCACCTACTTTAACCATTTTGGAATAGTCCTGAAGGATCTGTTGCTGTTCTTTTTTAATTCTGTCAATAAAATCCTGGTCAATTTTCCACTTACTGTCCGGGTTTCTCTTTAAAACACCAAGACCTGAGCAAGGAGCATCAATCAGAAGTCGGTCTACTTTATCATGAAGACGTTTGATTACTTTATTGTCAGAAATCATACGGGTTTCAATATTGTGAGCTCCCGCTCTTTTTGCACGGCGTTTCAGTTCGGCAAGTTTCCATTCGAAAATATCTAAAGCTACAATCTGCCCTTTATTTCCCATCAAGGCAGCTAAGTGAAGCGTTTTCCCGCCTGCACCTGCGCATGCATCCACAACTCTCTGGCCTTCTTTCACGTCAAGAAAATATCCGATCTTCTGTGAAGAAGCATCCTGAACCTCAAATAAACCTTCTTTGAAAGCTGTTGTAAGAAAGACATTCTTTTTTTCCTCAAGCTGTACAGCGTCCGGATAATTTCTTACCGTATAAGCGACTACATTTTCATCAGCAAGATCAGAAATAAGCTCTTTTGGAGTTGTTTTCAGGCTGTTTGCTCTCAAAACGGTAGGAGCCTGCTCATTTAAGGCATGCATTTCTTTTTCCCAGCCTGGACCTAATTCCTTTTCCAAAGTTTCAGCCAGCCACTCAGGGATAGAATGTTCAATAGCTTTCGTGGGAACTGTATTCTTTTTAAGCTTGGTAAGGATATCTGCAATCTTAATTCCGTCAAATTCTTCAAACTTTTTATAATTGGTTTTGCTCCAAAGCAGGTACGCAATGATCAGTTTATAAATATTGTTGGGTTTTACGCCTTCACCCATATAGTATTCAAGACGTTTTTTCCAGCGGATAATATTATAGAAAATCTCAGAAACAACGGCTCTGTCCTGGCTTCCCCATTTTTTATGGGCTTTTAAAAGTCTTTCGATAACCTTATCGGCGTATTTATTTTTCTCGAAAAAGGTTTCCTGTAAAGCATCGTGAATCCCGATGGCTAAGTTTCTGTGAATAAGTTCCATAAATTTGCTACGCTGTTTGAATCTGCAAAAGTACGAATTATAGTTGAGAGTTGCGGACTGAGTTTTGGAGTTAGAAAGTGAGAGAGTTTAGGGGGCAGGAAGTGGTGAGTAGTTTTGAGGTTCCTGATGCTGATTCTTGGTTGCTAGGTATTTGAGTTATCTTAAAACCTTTTATCTAACGCCCCGGTTCTTGTCTCTACCGGTCGTGAATACATTTTACATCAATACATTGTACAAAAAATTCTACCTTTGCAAAAATCAAAAATATGAGTGATACTGTACTTTGTCCGAAATGCGGCTCTGAATTTACTTATCCAACCGATAACATAATGACCTGTTCTCAGTGTTTCTACGAATGGAATCCTGAAGAAACCGCTTCTGAAACATCGAACGATGGAAAAATCCTGGATTCAAATGGAAATGAGCTTTTGGACGGTGATTCTGTAGTTGTAATTAAAGACCTTCCTGTGAAAGGAGCTCCCAAACCGGTAAAAGCTGGTACTAAAGTTAAGAATATCCGTTTGAGACCGGACAGTGATCATAATATCGACTGTAAAATTGATGGTTTCGGATCTATGGCCCTGAAATCAGAATTTGTAAAGAAGGCTTAAAACAATACTTTTTTAACTGTTGAGTTGGTCTAAATTTTCGCTTGAAGCAATTTGATGACCATAAGACATAAAAAAAGGAAAGAATTGGACAGTGTAATCTTTCAAAGACTTAATTGCAGGGAGATGCTAATGTCCGTCTCAGGGCAGAAAGAGAATTAACCAAAAATTTCCTTATGCTGTGGAAGTACAAATGTAAGAAAAAGTTTTAAAACCGCTTCTCACATTTGTATTTTTTTTATCCACATATTAACAATAACTATAAGAAAATCTAAGAGTTATGAAATTTTAACAATGCATTGTGAGTTTGTTAAGAATAATAAAAACTTATTTATATAGAATTTATAATCCTTCCATTTGCCAGCTATTTCTGTGCTTAAATAAACGAAATTTTGATCATTCCTTCTATCTTTTCATCTGTATAAACAATAAGTTCTTTGTGGTGAAGTCTGATCTTATTCCAGTAATGGTTTCCGGCAAATCTGCTTTCCAGAAGTTCGGCTTCAGTTCCGTTTTCAGAAATTTTTATTTCCTTAGGATAATATGAGAATTTAGAAAGCTGGAATTCAGCTTTTTCCTCTTCACTGAAAATATTCACCTCTCCAAAAAGTCTCGCTACATAAGAATTGTAAGGGTTTCTATACGTTTCTTCCGGGCTGTCGTTCTGGATCAGTCTTCCGTCTTTCAGGATAACGATCTGGTCAAGCCATGGCATGATCTCCTGAAGTTCATGCGTTGAAATAATCAGAGAGATCTGATGCTGTTTCACATATTTAAACAGTCTTTCACGAAGTTCTATTTTTCTTGAAAAATCCAGGTTACTAAAAGGCTCATCCAAAATAAGAAGTTTTGGAAGTACAGAAAGTGCTCTGGCGATGGCCACTCTTTGCTGTTGGCCTCCACTTAGATATTTAGGAAGAATATGGGCAAAATCCTGAAGTCCTACCACTTCCAGAAGCTCCATTACGGTTTCTTTTTTTTGAGCTAAATTGATATTAGAAATAAATTTACCTACATTTTCGGCAACAGTTGCGTAAGGCATCAGGTCAAAATTCTGAGAGACCAGCTTCATTTCAGCCTCTCCGGGAACAAGATTTCCTTTGGGTCCCAGAAGCTTGGTTCCGTTAAAAACAATCTCGCCGCTTTCCCAGTCCAAAAGACCATAAATAAGGTTAAGCATAGTAGATTTTCCACAGCCGCTTTCTCCTGCCAGCGCAATGATCCTTCCTTCTTCAAAACCGAGGTTAAGGTTCTGAAACAGGGGTTTATCTTTGGTATGGGAAAAGTATAAATTGTTTATTTCTAATAGCATAATACAAATGTAAGGTTTTTATGAAAAAATAAAATTTTTTATTATATTAGCGGAAGTAATAAAAATATATCAAAAATGAGAAAAAAACTGTTTTCGTTAGCTATTCCTGCTTTATTTGTTGCAGCTGTGGTGGTTTCTTGTAAAAAAGATAAACCTGTCACCAGTGAAAGCAATGAAGTGACGACTACTAAAGAAGGAAACCAGTACACACTGGATACATTGAACAGTAAAGTGGAGTGGAAGGGATATAAAGTATTCAAGTCTGAAAGTACAAGCCATTTTGGAACCATCAAATTTGAGAGTGGGGATGTAACGGTAAAAGAAGGAAAACTTGAAAGCGGAAAATTTGTTGCTGATATGAATTCCCTGACGTCTGAAGATCTGAAAAATGATGCTGACCAGCTGGGGAAACTGAATGGTCACCTTAAGAGCGGAGACTTCTTTGAAGTGGAAAAATTCCCGACAGCTTCGTTTGAAATCACAAAAGTGACACCAACCACAGAAGGAGATTACAATACACTTCTTGACGGTAATTTAACGATTAAAGGCATTTCAAAACCGGTTCAGTTTAAAGCCAATGTTTCTGTTAAAAATGGAGAAGTAAGTGTGGCTACAGAGCCTAAAGATATTAAAAGAGAAGAGTTTGGCGTGAAATTCCAGGCTCCTGCTGCAAACGGGGTGATCAAGGATGAAGTAACGCTTCAGATCAACGTTAAAGCATTAGAAAAGAAATAATTTTTTTATTTAAGTGAAATAAGTGATTGAAGTCTGCCTCCGAAAAAGGGGCAGATTTTTTTATTACAGATTCATTATTAAACTTAAAAAACGTATTTTTGCAAAACATTTTGAAAGGGTAAAACAATGATAGAAAAGATAGAAGAACTACTTACCGAAGTAAACAGCTTCAATGCTACATCTAAAGAGGAAATTGAAAACTTCCGGATTAAGTATAATGGTAAAAAAGGTGTTCTGAATGATTTTTTTGAAAAATTTAAAGAAGTTCCAAACGACCAGAAAAAAGAATTCGGGCAGAAGATCAATTCTTTGAAGCAGGCTGTTGCAGGAAAACTGGAGAATCTCAAAGATGCTTCCGGATCTGCTGTGGTTACAGAGAAAGAAGACCTTACAAGACCTGCTTTTCCACTGGATCTGGGATCAAGACACCCAATCAATCTGGTAAAAAACAGGATCATTGAAATTTTCAAATCCATTGGTTTTGCGGTAGCCGACGGTCCTGAAATAGAGGACGACTGGCACAACTTTACGGCACTTAACCTTCCTGAATACCACCCGGCAAGAGATATGCAGGATACTTTCTTTATAGAACAGAATCCGGATATCCTTTTAAGAACGCATACTTCTTCCGTACAGATCCGTTATATGGAAGAAAACCAGCCGCCAATCCGAATCCTTTCCCCGGGAAGAGTATTCAGAAATGAGGCTATTTCTTCACGTTCACACTGTATTTTCCATCAGATTGAAGGTTTGTATATTGATGAGAATGTAAGCTTTGCAGATCTTAAACAGACGATCCAATTCTTTACGACAGAGCTTTTCGGAAAATCCAAAATCAGAATGAGACCTTCTTACTTCCCGTTTACAGAACCTAGTGCTGAAATCGATGTATATTGGGGATTAAACTCTGAAACCGATTACAGAATTACCAAAGGAACAGGCTGGCTGGAGATCATGGGATGTGGAATGGTAGATCCTGCTGTACTGAAAAATGTGAATATCGATGCCGAGAAATATTCAGGATATGCATTCGGAATGGGTATTGAAAGAATTACGATGCTTCTTTACCAAATGAGTGACATCAGAATGTTCTTTGAAAATGATATCAGAACTTTAGAACAGTTTAAAACACTATAAAAAATTAAACCTCCGGAATTTCCGGAGGTTTTTGTTTTTAATTACTGACCTAAGAAACAAAACGTAATTAAAAACGATTGTATTGAAAATTTACAACGTATATGATCTTATCCATTGGCTATATTATTTTTTGTTAATATACCAAAATACTGTCCGGAGTAGAAGTTTTTCATCCTTTGCTGTTATTAATAAGACAACCGGAAACTGAAATTCATTACATCATAACAATAAAAAATGCCGGGAAAATGATTTCGCCGGCATTTTTATAAGTTGAAAGACTGTTATATTTTTACTTAATATATTTTAAAGGGTATTTTACATTTTTCAGATCTTCAATACTTGCTTTCAGGGAACCTACAGCCAGTTCAGCCTGCAACAGCATAGGAATATGGTTGGCATCGTTCGTTACCCACATCGTTACGCCTTCTTTTTCCTTAAAAACCCTTCCACTTTTTACAGACGGGATAATCTTCAGGCAGTTGATGGTCCCGAATTTCGTTTTAAGATCTTCAGTGCCTGTTACTTTCAGTTGGAACGGAAACATTTCATCATCAATCCATACATTCATATTGATTACGGTTCCCACTTTCAGCTCGGTTGTACTTTTGCTTCTCAGGTAATAAAAGCAGGAAAGCATGTCCTGAACTCCTTTTACAGATTTAATTACCTTGGAACCGTTGGCAGGCGTTTTTTTGTCCGTTAATATCAGCGTATGATTGTCATGGTTGAAAACGGTTTCAAAATGCTGACGATAGCCGCCTTCCCGTACATTTCTCACATAGAAACTTGGCAAACCGGTCTCTGTATTAATGAAACTTTCATATAAATCTTCTACTTTAAAGAAAGCTTTTACAGCGCCGGTAGTTTTTCCTGTGCCTCTAACATACAGATGAGGTTCGCCCATATATGTCGTTTTCTTCGTGGTAAGATTGGCGGTTCCGGCATTCAGGATTCCGTAATGGATTCTGAATGTAATGGATTCACCATCAGCAATATTGTCGATCTGAGCATAACTCATTATGAACATTAATATTGCAAAAAGACTTAAAATTTTCTTCATAATATGTCATTTAACAAAAACACTGCCAAATTTAATGATTCTTACAGAGTTAACTGGGTTTGATAAATCTCAGGTTTTTATTTAGAATCAATTAAATATGCTTCGCATTAAAATTAGTAAATTTGCAGTTACATGTATAATTAAATTATCTTTTTATTATGATAACCACTGATATATTGATCATAGGAGCCGGACCTACCGGGCTTTTTGCTGTTTTTGAAGCAGGTTTACTAAAAATGAAGTGTCATATTATTGATGCGCTTCCACAGCCAGGAGGACAGCTAGCGGAGCTTTATCCTAAGAAACCTATTTTCGATATTCCTGGATATCCTTCTGTGAATGCAGGAGAATTAGTAGATAATTTGATGGAGCAGATCAAGCAGTTCCAGCCGGGATTCACTTTGGGGGAAACTGCCGTTTCTTATACAAAGGTAGATGATGAATGGTTTGAAGTGATCACCAACAAAGGGACTGTTCACAGGTGTAAAGCTATTGCTATTGCCGGTGGATTGGGAACTTTTGAGCCTAGAAAACCTACTTTTGAAAATGTAGCTGACTATGAAGAGAAAGGTCTTGAATATTTCGTGAAAGAGCCTGAGCATTTCAGAAACAAAAAAGTAGTGATCGCCGGAGGTGGAGATTCTGCTTTGGACTGGAGTGTCTTCCTTTCAAATGTTGCAAGTGAGGTGACTTTGGTCCACAGAAGAAATGAATTCAGAGGTGCTTTGGATTCAGTGGAAAAAGTTCAGGATCTTAAAAACGAAGGGAAAATCAAGTTGATTACACCGGCTGAAGTTACCGGAATCAAAGGAGATGGAAAAGTAGAAGCGATCACAGTACAGATTGATGGGCAGGAAGCTTTCGATATTGAAACAGATTATTTCATTCCTTTATTCGGACTGACTCCAAAATTAGGAGAGATCGGAAACTGGGGATTAAATATTGAGAAGAATGCAATTGTAGTCAACAATGCACTTGATTATCAAACGAACATCGACGGTATTTACGCAATTGGTGACATCAATACTTATCCAGGGAAACTAAAGCTGATCCTTTGTGGATTCCACGAAGCTACTTTGATGTGTCAGAGTGTTTACAACAGGCTGAATCCGGGTAAGAAATTTGTACTAAAATATACGACCGTAAGTGGTGTAGACGGATTTGACGGTAGCCGTAAGGAAGCAGAAAAGGCAGTTGTGAAAAAAATTGATTAATTTTGCCTTATTATGTCAGATATTAATATAAAGATCACGGATCGGGAAGGGGTAACCCATGATGTTGTAGCCCCTACAGATATGTCTATGAACCTGATGGAAATCATCCGTTCTTATGAATTGGCGGAAGAGGGAACTATCGGAGTATGCGGAGGAATGGCGATGTGCGCCTCATGTCAGGTATATGTGATCAATGATCCGGGCCTGGAGCCGATGGGTGATGAAGAGGATGCCATGCTGGGAGAAGCTTTCCATGTGAAAGAGAACAGCAGACTGGGCTGCCAGCTGCATATGATGGATGAAATGGAAGGTCTTGAGGTGGCGATTGCTCCTTATCCTTAGACTATATTTTAATTTAAATATTAAAAACTCCTGAAAAGTAAATTTTCAGGAGTTTTTTGTTTTAATTCTTAGAAGGCTGAAACTTTGGATGTCCCACCTGCCATAAAGCAAATGAAAAGATATCTGCATATTCCTTGAAAACTACATCCATATCACTGGTGAAATGTCCGTTTTCATAATTTACATACAATAAAACGGGTTTTCCTGAGCCTGAATTTTTCTGCAATATGGCCGCAAATTTTCCAGGTTCCCAAGGTACAATCCTGGAGTCGTTCATTCCGGTACGAATGATTACGGCAGGATATTTAACTCCTTTTTTCACTTTACTCTGGGCGTCCATTTCCAGAAGGTGCTTTGCATCTTCCTTATTTTCAATAGATCCTATTTCCGGAATCTGATTAGGTCCGTTTGCTGTAGTTTCTGAGCGCAGAGCGTTAGTCATTCCCACTTCAGCAATGGCTACGGCAAATAGGTCCGGTCTTTCGGTGATCGCTCTTCCAATAAGAACCCCTCCCATGCTTACTCCATTTCCGATCAACTTAGAAGGAGATGTGTATTTTTGATTTACCAAATATTCCGAACATGCGATGAAATCTTTCCAGGTATTCGGTTTATTGGCTTTCATACCTGTTTTATGCCAGTTTTCACCTTTCTCGCCTCCGCCTCTTACATGGGCGATAGCAACTATAGTACCTTGTTCCAGTAATACAGATAGTCTGGTAGAAAAACGAGGTTCATAAGATATTCCATAGCCGCCATAACCTGTAATGTAAGCCGGAGTACTGCCATCCATTTTTATATTCTTAGGATAAATGATAGAAAGAGGAACCATTACTCCGTCATGACTTTTTACTTCTACTTCTTTTGCTTCATAAAGTTTATTATAATCAGGATAGGTTGTTTCAGAATTAAGGTATTTACTCTTCACTGCGTTGCCTTTTTCCGGATTATACTCATAAGTTGTCAGTGGAGTCAGCCAGTTTACATTGTTACAATAGATATTATCATTTTCATGGGCATTTAGGGGTAGTGAACTATTAACACCCGGTGGAAGCTGAACTTGTTTGGGTTCTAAAGTATTGATATTTATCTGATATTTATCTCTTGTAATACCATTTCCTAATGAATAGAAAAGATAATTTTTAGTACTGTGGATTGCTATGATCACTGCATCTTTGCTCTCCGGAATAACAGTTTTTGCATTATTAATGTCTGGATTTGAGAGACTGGTCAGCGTAATCTTATAATTGGGGGCATCCTTATGGGTAAGGAGGAAAAGTTTATCTCCTGAAATATGGATGTCCGTAATATCGTCTGTAGGTTTTACAATCTGTCTCCATTTTATCTTCTTATTTTTTAATTCTGAATAAGGAGCTACAAAAATGGGACTTTCGGATTTTACGGAACTTAATCTAAGGATGATGTATTGAAAATCGTCCGTAAAACCAATACTAGTGAACTGCTCTGTTAAAGCATTCAGTTCAGGATAATCTTCTCTTGAAGCCAGTATTTTATCTGTTTTTGAATCAGTTCCTATCTCGTGGATCATCGCTTTCATATCCTTCAAAAGCATGTTGCTGTTTGGGTCACCGGTACTCATTTTGGTGTAAATGACAGATTTACCGTCTGGTGTAAACTCAAAAGAGAATTCACTCCAGATAGGGCCGATCTCATCTTTTAACAGTTTTTTGGTAGCAATATCTAAGATTTTAAGATTACAAATCTCGCCACCTGACTTTGACAGTAATATAGCTATTTTCTCAGCTTTTAAATCGAGGGTGAAGTTTGTGATCTGTGTATTCTTACCAAGGGTTTCAGGATCGAATATCAAAGTTTCTTTTCCTGTAGACAGATCCCTGGAATAAAGCTTTGAAAGGCTTTCGTGCTTTTTAGTTTTGGCGTAAAAATATAGATTTTTCCTTTGCTTTATCACTCCGAAAGAATCTCCATTCATTTCCTGTACTTCTTTCATCCGGTTGAAAAGCTCTTCCCGGTTTGGAATTTTATCAATAATGGTATTGCTGAACTCGGACTGTGCCTTAAACCAGGACTGTACATCGGGACTTTTAAGATCTTCCAGCCATCTGTAATTATCGGTGATTTTAGTTCCGAAATAATTGTCAACAACAGCTTTCTCAGGAGTTGACGGATAATTATATTGTGCAGGAATTACCTGGCTTAAAAATAATCCCGTAGACAGAAAAAATTTTTTCATTGTTTATTTCTTGTAAGTGTGATAAATTTAATACTGCAAATGTACTAAACTTCATCCTTCGAAATCCATTTCCCCACATTGGGAGCCTGATAATTTTTCATTTTTTCCAAAAGCTCATCAATACTGTTACTTATCAAAAGCATATCACTGTTAACCTGCTTTAAAAATCCTTTATTAACCATGGTCTGGACCAGTTTGATCAGATCATCATAAAATCCATCAATATTCAAAATCCCGATCGGTTTTTTATGGAGCCCAAGCTGTGCCCAGGTGATCATTTCAAAAAACTCTTCCAGGGTTCCATAACCTCCGGGGAGAACGATCACACCGTCGCAGAGATCATTCATTTTCATTTTCCTTTCGTGCATGGTTTCTACGATGATCAATTCCGTAAGATTTTTATGGGCAATTTCTTTAGACTGCAGGAATTGAGGCAGAACGCCTATTGCTTTTCCTCCTTCGCTTAAAACTCCGTCTGCCACTGTTCCCATCAATCCCACATCTGCACCGCCATAGATCAGCTGAATTTGTTGTTTAGCAAAGGTTTGCCCAAGCAGGAAGGCCTGTTTTTTATAAATATCTTCTGTACCGAAACTTGATCCGCAGAATACGGTTATATTTTTCATATTTGAATAATATTTAAATTAAAAATATCCAAAATCATACGACTTTGGATATTCAATATAGCAATTTTACAAATTTATTTTAAAGGAATATTCGCTAAAATTTCTTTAGTGAAGCTCCAGAACTTCTGAGCAGAAGGAATATTGGCTTTCTCGTCCGGAGAGTGCGCTCCTCTGATTGTAGGTCCGAAGCTTACCATTTCCATCTCAGGATAATTAGCTCCGATGATACCGCATTCCAAACCTGCGTGACAGGCTACTACGTGTGGTTTTTCACCAAACTTTTCTGTATAGATCTTTTCCATAATCTGTACAATTTCAGAACCTGGTTTTGGTTTCCATCCCGGATAAGAACCGCTGAATTCTACCTTCATGCCGGCTAATTCTGCCACAGATTTTAATTGCTCTGCCACAGAATATTTAGATGAATCTACAGAAGACCTGGTAAGGTTTAAAATTTTAAGCTCTCCGCCTTTTAATTCCACTCTTGCAACGTTGTTGGATGCTTCTACAAGATCCTTTACGTCCGGGCTCATTCTGTAAACCCCATTGTGAAGAGATTTTAAAGTCAGAATAATCTTTTTTGAATCTTCTTCAGAAATCGCTTTATCAGAAGTTGTAGAATTTTCAATATTGATCTGGATGCCAGGTTCAACGCTAGCAAATTCTTCTAAAATTTCTTTTTTAAGAACCGTTGCTGTTTCGATAAACTCCTGAGCATTTCTCACAGAGACCAATGCTGCACCTTCTCTCGGAATTGCATTTCTCAATCCGCCTCCGTCTACAGAGATCAGCTGGATGTTCTGCTGTTCCAGACCTTTATAAAGAAGTCTTCCAAGAATAATATTGGAGTTTCCGAAACCTTTGTGGATATCCATTCCTGAATGTCCTCCCTGAAGTCCCTTTACTTCAATCCTTACAATCTGTCCTTTTGCAGCTTCTGTTGTATAATTTTGAGTAATGGTAACATCAACACCGCCTGCACAGCCGATATCGATCTCATCATCCTCTTCTGTATCTAAATTTAGCAAAATTTCTCCCGTTAATTGCCCCGGTTTTAAGCCTATGGCACCTGTCATTCCCGTTTCTTCATCAATGGTGAAAAGGGCTTCCAGATCTGGATGCGGAATATCTGAACTTTCAAGAATAGACATAATGGTAGCTACACCTAGACCGTTGTCGGCACCTAAAGTAGTTCCTTTAGCCTTTACCCAGTCTCCGTCAACCTCCATTTTGATTCCTTCTGTGTCGAAATCAAAATTAACATCATTGTTCTTCTGGCATACCATATCCAGGTGCGACTGAAGCACAATAGACTTACGGTTTTCCATCCCCGCAGTAGCCGGCTTTTTGATGATAACGTTTCCTACTTCATCTACAGTAGTTTCCAATCCTAAATTTTCACCAAATTCTTTGATGAAAGCAATGACTCTTTCTTCTTTTTTAGACGGCCTTGGAACTGCATTTAATCTGGAGAAATTTTTCCAGATAATCTGCGGTTCTATATTAGATAATTCCATGAACTTTTATTTTTATCAAAATTACAAAATAAAAAATGCTTCCGTGAATTCAGAAGCATTTTTTATAGTTCATATGTGGGTAAAAAGCAGGATTATTTTCTTGTTTTTCCTAACATCCACATTCTCCGTAAATAGGAAGAGTTTCTACGGTACCATCAGGTTTTTCAATCGTCAGTGTACCTTCAAATAATAAAGCTTCTTCCTTTTTTATTTTTTTGCCTTTTATGGAAATTTTATAGTTGTCGCTTTCAATTTCTTTCGTCAGCTCCTCGTCCACTTCCATATCACTCGATGAAATAAGATTCATTGCCAGTCTTTTGCCATCAAGCTTCATATAAGCTGTTTTTCCTGCATCATCGGCATAAATGTATTTCTCTGCTTCAAAATCAGCCTTATTTTTTGCAAAATAACATGAGCATTCCTTGATTTCTTTCGGGAAGGGAATAACGTCTACCAGTATCTTCCCTGAAGCAGTTTCTGTTTTAGCAGAATCTTTCACCAGATGTAAAGAATCTGTAGTAGTAGAATTCTGAACGGTTTCTTTATCTTTTTTACAGGCGGTCAAAAGTAACGCTGAAAAGAAAATGATTAAATATTTCATTGTCTGTGGTTTTTATTTATTAGCCTCTTGCTCTTTCCAGAAGAACCATCATCAGTAAGGATAAGATTACTAAACTTTCGTCTTCGTCATTAATATCAATCATTCTGTCAAGTTGGAATCTTCTTCCGAAGAACGACGGCATTTTTTTTAGTTTAAAATATTCTTTTCCGTCCATCCCTCTTACGGTATAAGCCGGATTAAGAAAATATCCGGTAAACATACCTATAATTGGAATCTCGCTTACCATTCCATCAAAGAACTTTGTCCACGCATTATCTTCTGTAACTGTGAATTTTTGCTGATCGTTTGAGTCAAGGATATCATAACTGGATTTCCAGATAGAACGCATTCCTTTTCTGGCCAGTCTTCCATAATTTTTGTTGTCGGTAAGGTCATTTAAAGAATAAGACGCATTGAAATCGATCCATTGATTGGCTTTGATCCTGAAAAGCTCCTGGGATTTACTTTCGTCATTGAATACAATAACATCCTCTTTCAGTTTAAACATTTTCTGGCGGACATACGCTACATAACTCCCATTTTTGTCAGTTATATTAAAGTCACTTGCCAAAGTGGAGATCTTGAATTTGAAATCCAGGGGATAGTTTAGATTTTTAAGTACCATTAGTTTATTTTTTTCATATTAGAACCCCAAAGATAGAGGTTTTTTTAGAATGAAGGAGTAAGAATTTAGGCATCAGATTTGAGACACAAGATATAAGACTTTAGACTGAGGTTGAGATTTAGGGAGGGAAATGTGAGTGGTGAATTTGTTTCACAGTGAATGGTGAATTTTAGAATGAAGAAATGTGAGATAAGAATAAAGAATAAAGAATAAAGAATAAAGAATAAAGAATAAAGAATAAAGAATAAAGAATAAAGAGATAAGATGTTAGATTTCGGGCAAGGATTTACTTTTTACATTTTAACTTTTCTGAACATTTTTCATGCCTTTTTTTTAACTCCTAAACACTCAAACTCTCCGACACTCAAACTCGTATCTCTCAACAATATTCCTTATTTTTGTACTTATGGATTACCCTAGTAAAGTTTTGGCAAAAGCCGTCGATGAAATTTCGGGGCTGCCCGGAATTGGCAGGAAAACAGCTTTGAGATTGGCCTTACATCTGCTAAAACAACCCAGCTCCAGAGCTGTAAGTCTTGGAAACTCAGTGATCAACCTTGTCAATGAAATAAAATACTGCAAAGACTGCCATAATTTTTCTGATTTTGAAGTCTGTGAAATCTGCAGTAATGAAAAAAGAAATGGCGAGGTGATCTGTATTGTGGAAGATGTACGTGATGTAATCGCTATTGAAAACACAGGAAAATTTACAGGGAAATATCTGATCTTGGGAGGAAAGATATCACCAATGGAAGGAATAGGACCCAATCAGCTTAATATTCCAAGCATTGAAAAAAAACTGAATGAGGGCATTGTAAAAGAATTCATTTTTGCATTGAGTGCTACAATGGAAGGAGATACAACAGCTTATTATATTTACAAAAAATTTAAAAATCTGAATGTAAATTTTTCAAGCATTGCCAGAGGAATATCGGTAGGGGATGAGCTGGAATATGCAGATGAGGTGTCCCTGGGAAGATCAATTATCAACAGGTTGCCATACAACGAAAGAGATTAATATGAAGCTGTCCATAATTATCGTTAATTATAATGTGACCAGGCTGTTGAGAAGCTGTCTTCTGTCTATTCAGAAATATATGGAAGGAGGATATTATGAGGTAATTGTTATAGATAATGCCTCTACAGATGCTTCCTGGACCGATCTTATTCCTGAATTTCCTACAGTACATTTTATATCTTCTGAAAAGAACGAAGGTTTTGCAGTTGCTAACAACAAAGCTGTAAAAACCGCAGCCGGAGAATATGTGCTGCTTCTCAATCCGGATACGGAGCTGGAAGGATCTTATATGAAAGAACTTCTGGATTTTGCTGATTCCAAAGTAGATTTTGGATGTCTTGGGGTGAGAATGCATGATGCAGAAGGTCATTTTTTACCGGAAAGCAAACGTTCTGTACCGGATATGTTCAATTCGTTTGAAAAGCTATTTACCAATTTTAAAAGAAGCAATTCAAAATCCTATTACCGTAGTGATATTGATGAAAATGCAGTGGCAGAAGTAGATGTCGTTACCGGAGCATTTTTATTGGTTAAAAAAGAAAGGTACGAGAAAGTGGGTGGCCTTGATGAAGCTTACTTTATGTACGGGGAAGATATTGATCTGTGCTATACCTTGTTGAAGAACGGCTATAAAAACTATTATTACGGAAAAGCATCCATTCTTCACCACAAAGGAGAAAGTTCCATCAAAGATGAAGTGTATCTCGATCGGTTTTATGGAGCCATGCAGATCTTTATAGACAAATATTATAAGGAATCCAAACCCATGCAGTATTCGTTTTTAAAAGCAGGTTTGAGGCTTCGCCATAAAATAGAGAAGATCAAGTTAAAATAAAAAAGCAGTTCAATAATTTGAACTGCTTTTGTTTTATGTAAGATAAGTCTTGTATTACTTAGCCGGAGCTACCGGTGTTGTTGTAGTAGTGGAGGCTGGAGCTGACTGCTTTTGTGCAGGAGCTTCTTTCTTCACTGGTTGCTGCTGTGCAGGAACTGCTGCAGAAGGTTTACCTGTGATCACAACGCTTATCAGGATAAGAACGATGATTACTGAGCCAAGAGTCCATGTTGCTTTTTCCATGAAATCATTGGTTCTCTGTACGCCAAACTGTGCAGATGATGCTCCTCCGAAAGTACTGGAAAGACCTCCTCCTTTTGGATTTTGAGCCATAACGATGATCACCAATAAAACGCTGGCAATCATAACAAGAACCATCAATAGTGTAAATATAGTATCCATTAATTCTGATATCTTTTTGAATGGGCAAATTTAATCTTTTTTTACCGAATGACAAAAAAAGAACCCGCTAAATGTTATTAAAAATAAAAACGGCAGCAGACGCTGCCGTTTTTATTATAAAAAAGTCTGTTTTATTTAAAGTCAGAATCTTTAGCCTGGTTCACCTGGCGTGACTGTACTGCAAGATTGATATCCATTCCGCCCATATTCTGGATGATTGTGAATGGGAATTTTACTCCTGAAACCTCTTTGTAATCTGCATAGCTTGTAGGAATAGATCCTGCTTCGCTGGATTTTGTTTCGCCGGTCTTAAGTCCGGTCTTTACACTGTAGTAGTAAGTTGCTTTTGCTCCTTTTATCACATAAGAATCTTCGTTATTGTACTTTTCGATTCCTGCCAGTTTGTATTCCGGAGATTTTGCAAAAGTAAGTTCCGGGAAAAGTTCCGGATCAGCCATATCAGCTTTCTGTTTGTCATTTAAAGCAACCTTCTTACCCTGAGCTTCCATATAGCCATCCTTGCCGTCAAAAGCAATTTTCTGGATCGTATTGCCCATCATTTTCATCTCCAGCAGCATTTTTCCGCCTTTAGCCTGCACCAGCTTCATATTCATTTCCATGCCCTGTACTTTCGTACTAGCATCTGTAGAGATAGAAGTGATTTTCTGTACGGCAGCCAGACCTCCGATTGCATTGATATATTTATCTGCAACAGATCCTATTGTTACGCTGGCATCCACTTTCTGTGCTGTGGTTTTTGCCACCGGATTAGCTTCTTTATCGTAGTACTTTACAGGATAACCCAATTTTTCCAATCCTTCAGAAATATCAGACGCTTTACCGGCGATGAAAATTCTGCTTTGATTTGGTAAGATAGTCGTTTTTACAGCATTGGAAATATCTGTAGCAGTTACTTTATCAATAGATTTTAGATAATTGATGTAGAAATCAGATGGTAAATCCTGAACTTTTTGATTCAAAGCGAATCTCGCGATGGTTTCTGGCTTTTCTAAAGACATGATGAAAGAACCCTTCAGTTTTGCCTTTGCGTTTTCCAGTTCTTCAGGTTTTACGGTAGAAATAGCGTTAAGTTCATTCATGAATTCCTTAACCGCCTTATCTGTAACCTCATTTCTTACACTCGCATCAGCTGAGAAATCAGAAGAATATTTATCAGCACTCATGCTGGAATAAGCTCCATAAGTGAATCCATTCTTCTCACGAAGATTCATGAATAGTCTTGCTTCCCCACCTCCGCCAAGGATATAATTGGCCATTGTAGCAGCGAAATAGTTAGGGTCCTTCATTTTAAGATTGTTCAGGTTGCTCACCGAAACTACAGACTGTACCGCTGAAGGAATATCTACTACATTGATCTCTGTTTTGGCAACATTGGAAGCTGGTTCCAGAGGAGTTGCAGGCGTATTCGCTTTTTTCCATCCGCTGAAAGCTTTTTCAACCAACGGTTTGATCTGGTCAAATTTCACATCTCCCACAATCACTAAATAAGCATTATCTGGAGCGTAGTATTTTTTATAAACGTTTTGTACGTCAGCCAGCTGGATCTTATTAATAGATTCCACGGTTTCAAATTCACCTCTTGCTGTATTTTTGCCATACATTAGGGCATTAGAAACCTTTGAAGCGATAGCGGAAGCATTCTTTTCTTCAGACTTCAGACCTTCAATAGCTCTTTCTTTCGAATTCTGGATTTCTTCCGCAGAAAATTTAGGATTAATAATCGCATCGGCCATTAAGCCCAATACCTCAGGGAAATATTTTGAAAGAGAGTTGGCAAAAGCACCATTGGAAGAGAAGTTTAAGCTGGCTCCCAGATAATCTACTTTTTTGTTAAAATCCTCTTTACTTAAGTTGGTCGTTCCGTTTTCCAGCTGTTCAGCCATGATAGAGCTTACACCCGTCACACTTCCTTCATTGAACGGAGGTCTGTCCATAGAAAGTGTCGTATTTACTCTTGGTAATTTGTTGTTTTCCACAACCATTACTGTAAGACCGTTGCTCAGTTGGAAAGTCTTTGGTTTCGCAATGTTGATCGCAGGAGTAGGTCCCGGTTTCGGCATTGCGTTAAGATCAATTTTTTGTGCTGAAATCGTTCCTGCGAAAAAAAACGCTGCAGCTATATATGTTAATTGCTTTTTCATTTGTAAAAATTTAATTTTTAATAATCATTAAACCTGGAAGTCTTAATGATTACTTTTTTTCAGGAACGTAATTAATAATGACTCTTTGATTGGAATTCAGATACTTTTTAGCCGCATTCTGCAGATCCTGTCTTGTAATCGATCTGTAGATGTCAATTTCCTTATTGATCAGATTGGTATTTCCCATCAATACGTGATTTGTTGCCAATGAAGCCGCAATTCCCTGAATACTTGAATTCGCATTCACAAACTGATTCTCATACTGGTTTTGAAGTTTCTGGTAATCTTCTTCAGAAATCAGAGTTGTCTGCAGTTTTTTGATTTCCGTATCAATATCAGCCTGTAAAGTCTGTTTCGTAGTCTGTCCCATCGGGATGGCAAAGAATGCGAAAATACTGTAATCTTCAAGCCCTTGGTTGAAAGCCTGTACAGCAAGCGCTTTTTTATCCTGATCAACTAATTTTTTATATAAAACTGAAGACTTACCGTTGCTCAGATAAGATGAAAGCATATCGAGAACATAAGCGTCTTTCTCTTTGTTGGCAGGAGTTCTGTACGCAAAAATGTAAGCAGGAAGCTGAATGTTCGGGTCTGTAGCCGTTACTTCTTTTTCCTGGGTGATTGGTGCGTCTTTCGGGAAGTCTTTTGGATAAAGCGTTCCTTTTTGAATTCCGCCATAATATTCCTGAATCCATTTCTTGGTCTGCTCAGGTTTGATATCTCCTGCAACCACTAATGTTGCATTGTTTGGAACGTAGTATTTCTTGTAGAAAGCCTGGAACTCCTCAAGTTTTGCAGAGTTAAGATCTTCCATAGAACCTATCGTAGGCCAGTTGTATGGGTGATTGGTAAATAAATTTTTCTGAATAGTTGGGAAAAGATTTCCATAAGGCTGGTTGTCCATTCTTAATCTTTTTTCCTCCTTTACAACCTCTCTTTGAGTATCTACTCCTACCTGGTTGATTAAAGCATGACGCATTCTTTCAGATTCCATCCAAAGACCAAGCTGCTCGTTGTTAGACGGGAACGTTTCATAATAATACGTTCGGTCATTTGTTGTGTTAGCGTTGTTTTGGCCTCCGTTTGAAGAAACGATCTTGAACCATTCACCTCTTTTGATGTTGGGTGTTCCTTCAAATAAAAGATGTTCGAAGAAGTGGGCAAAACCTGTCCTTCCCTTTACTTCATCCTTCGCACCTACATGGTACATTACTCCTGTAGTGACTACCGGAGCGGAATTGTCCTGGTGAAGAATTACGTGAAGGCCGTTTGGCAGGTCATACTCTTCGAATTTGATTTGCTGTGCATTCAGTACCATTCCGAAGAAAGATGCTGCTGCCACAGAAAGAAGTCGCTTTTTCATAAAGTAGAAATTGTTTTGTATAAATTAGTAGGGAAAACACGGTATTTGTTACATAATTACTCTGCAATTTTTTTGATTTTTGTTTATTTGTAAAACTATTAACTCTATTATGAGAATTTATTATCCTTTACTTTTTCTTTTCCCCTTTTTTCTGATGCAGGCACAGGATATTATCGATCAGGATGCGTTGAAGAAATGCAGAAAAGAATTTAATAAAAAGACTTGCCTGTCCGATGAAGACAGAGATGAAATTCCTTTTTATCTGGATCGGTGCCCTAAAGAACAGGGTTCAACCGAGAATAAAGGCTGTCCATGGCCGGATGAAGATAAGGATGGAGTCCTTGATAAGGATGATCAATGTCAGGATGTAGCAGGACCCATTGAAAATAATGGCTGTCCGTGGCTGGATACAGACGGAGACGGAATTCTGGATAAAGATGATGCGTGTCCTACACAACCGGGAATGGCTGAAAATCTGGGTTGCCCGCCACGAAAAAGAGACTGCGGGAATTTATACGAACGGGAAAAAGAACGCTACGGGAAAGATATTGAGCAGCTTAAAAACATGAATTTCAGCAATCTTTTTGATCTCATATCTGCAGATCCGGATTTTAAAACATTCTTTTTGCAACCTAAAAAAGTTCTTTTTCTAAGAAACTCTACCATAGGTGGTGGGCCTGAATGTGGAAATGATGCCTACTATGACTGTAAACATTATGAAAAGAACATCGGGTCTGAGATTTTTAATAAACTCTGGAGTAAAAGTAATTTTGCCAAATTCAGAAAGAAAACTGGAAACGGGATTATTATTCCTGTATCGAATTTGTTTGGAGGTGGAGAACTTTTTTTTGGCTGGGAAAATGATGAAAGTAATTTTTTCGTCACTACAGGAAATACGCCTTTTTACAAAGGAAAAATTAATGATGACGGAAAAGAAAACAATTTTTATTACGTATCCCCTCAAAAACCGTCCAAAGACTTATTTATAACTAGAAAAGATAATAAATTTGTTGATTTACAGGAGGTAAGTTTCGGAATTTCTATGATGCCGAAGTATGATGAAGATTCAAACTTAGGTTTCCTGATAAGATTAAGTTTTTCAGCTCCCAAATCAGGCTATTTCTCGCAACCGACTAAATACTACCAATACAAAAACGGAAAATGGACGGTGACGAAAAATTTTAACGACTAAACCTTGCCGGAATAGACATCTCAATGTTTTACTTTCTATAAATTAAACTCATAATTTGAATTGTCCTTTGAATACATTAATTTTGTGTTCCCAAAATTTTTTGCAGCATGGATTATCTGAAAGGACTCAATGAATCACAATATGAAGCCGTTACCTCACTACAAGGACCTTTGATGGTGCTTGCGGGTGCCGGTTCCGGAAAAACACGTGTGCTTACCATGCGTATTGCCCACCTGATCCACAACGGAATTGACCCTTTCAATATTCTGGCACTGACGTTTACCAATAAAGCGGCCCGTGAAATGAAAGACCGTATCGCAAAAGTGGTAGGGGATAGCAATGCAAGAAGCTTATGGATGGGAACTTTTCACTCAGTGTTTGCAAGAATTCTACGAATTGAAGGCCATTACCTGGGCTATCCGTCCAATTTTACCATCTATGACCAGCAGGATGCCCTGAATGTTATCAGAAAAGTAATCAAAGACATGAATATTGATGCCGATCTTTATAAACCTAAAAAAGTTCAGGCAAGAATTTCTACCTATAAGAATAACCTGATCACGGTAAAAGCTTATTTCAATAATCAGGAACTGATGGAAGCTGATGAAAAAGCAAATATGAAATTCATTGGAAAAATTTACCAGAAATATGTAGAAGCCTGCTTCAAAAACGGAGCGATGGATTTTGATGATTTACTATTAAAAACCAATGAACTATTAACCCGTTTTCCTGAAGTGCTGGCAAAATACCAGGACAGGTTCAGGTATATCATGGTAGATGAGTACCAGGATACCAACCATTCCCAGTATCTTATTGTAAAAGCGCTGGCTTCAAAGTTTGAAAATATCTGCGTGGTAGGAGATGATGCCCAATCTATCTATTCTTTCCGTGGTGCCAATATCTATAACATCTTAAACTTTAAAAAGGATTATCCGGATGCGATCACGGTTTCTCTGGAGCAGAATTACCGTTCAACCCAGAATATTGTGAATGCAGCCAACGTGGTTATTGCAAAAAACCTTCAGCAGTTCAAGAAAAACGTTTTCAGTGATAACGAAGAAGGAGATAAGATTAAAATATACCGTTCCCTTTCCGATGCTGATGAGGCCAACTTCGTTGCCGGAAATATATGGGAGCTGAGAAATACTGATCAGAGAAAATACAGCGATTTCTCAATTCTATACAGAACAAATTCACAGACCCGAGCATTTGAAGATGCGCTGAGACGTAAAAATATTCCTTACAAGGTTTATGGAGGACTTTCTTTCTACCAAAGGAAGGAGGTGAAAGACCTTATTGCTTATCTGCGTCTTCTGGTCAATGAAAATGATTCAGAAGCACTGATGAGGATTATTAATTATCCTACGAGAGGAATTGGAGAAACCACCCAGAATAAACTGATTGTTTTTGCAGATTCCAATAATATTTCCATTTCTCAGGTTTTAAGCAATCTACCGATGTATGCACCTCAATTAGGTTTAAACAATGGAGTTTTGACCAAGCTGAATGATTTCTGGTCTATGATCAAAGCTTTTCAGGTATTGCTGAAAACAGATACTGCTTACAGTGTTGCTATGGAAGTAGCCAAACGCAGCGGCCTGATCAAATTCTTAAAAGACGATCAGACTCCGGAGGGAATTTCCCGTGTAGAGAACGTTCAGGAATTAATGAACTCTATGCAGGGGTTCATTGAAGAGCAGATGCAGCTTGAAGACGGTGACCCGAGCCTTCCGAATTTCCTTGAGAATATTGCTCTTTCAGCAGATACTCAGGATAAAAATACCGATGAAGATATGGTTTCATTAATGACTATTCACCTTTCTAAAGGCCTGGAATTCCCTGTGGTTCACTTGGTGGGGCTTGAAGAAAACCTTTTCCCGAGCTTTATGAGTTCTGCGACAAGGGAAGATCTGGAGGAAGAAAGACGTCTGTTTTATGTTGCATTAACGAGAGCTGAAAAGCAGGTATTTTTCTCTTATGCTGTTTCCCGTTTTCAATGGGGAAAAATTACAGATGCGGAGCCTTCAAGATTTTTAAGTGAAATTGATGACCAGTATATTGAATTCTTAAATCCTGCTCTGGAAAAGAGATTTATTAATAATACCGGAATCAAATCCAATATTTTTGATGAACATCCTTCAGAGCAAAAAGCATTCAGAAGAGTTGAAAAGAAAACCATTGATAAGGGGGACAGCGCAAAACCTGCACCGGAAGTCAGAAAACTGAAGCCTGTAAGTACCGCAAAAATTATTAATCCAAGCGGAGCTTCTTCACAGGATATTGAGGTTGGAGATAAGGTAAGGCACGACCGTTTCGGAATCGGGGAAGTTTCTTTCCTGGATGGTACTGATCCGCAGAACATCAAAGCCAAAGTGATTTTCATTCATGAGGGTGAGAAAAACCTCATTCTGAAATATGCCAAGCTGACGAAAATATAATAATACATTTTCAGCATAGAAGCTGATATACTATTCAGAACGGATTTCATTTTAGGATCCGTTTTTTTTATTAAACACAAATGACCCAAATGTTATCCATAAATAAACACTTGTCGTCCTTAGTGCTGTTTATGAATTTATGTCATATAGAAGAAGTAATAGACCAAAACTATCTTAAATTTTCATAAAATTAAAGTCTATTGATTTTGTAGACTAATGAATTTGCTTTACATTTGCCACTCAAAAAAACATGAACTATAAATTGATGTAAGGGTATGAAAAATAAAAAGACTATTTTATCAGCTTCTGTTCTTTTCTTCCTCGGAACCTACGCTTTTGGGCAGGAAAAAGAAAAAGACAGCGTGAAAACCAATAATGTAGAAGAAGTCGTGGTGCTGGGCTCAAGAGCGGGTGCCAGATCAAAAACAGACAGCCCGGTTCCGGTGGATGTCTTTAATATCAAAGAAACGTCGGTAGTTCTACCTCAATCAACTATAGGACAGATCCTGAATGCAATAGCCCCATCTTTTACTTCCACCATTCAGACAAATTCAGACGGAACAGACCATTTGGATCCTGCTCAGCTAAGAGGGTTAGGCCCGGATCAGGTGCTGGTTTTGGTTAACGGAAAGAGAAGACATACTTCAGCATTGGTTAATGTGAACGGAACTCCCGGAAGAGGAACGGTAGGAACGGATTTGAACTCGATTCCTTCATTTGCATTAAACAGAATTGAAGTACTACGTGACGGTGCTTCAGCCCAATACGGATCTGATGCAATTGCCGGAGTGATCAACCTTGAACTGAAAAAAGACATCGGAAAACTTACCGGACAGATAAGCTACGGTGGAAATCTGACTCCCACAGCCAATGACCATACCGGGAATTTTGACGGCCAGAATATTCAGGTAGACCTTAATTACGGAAATAAAATAGGGAATAGAGGAGGTTTCTACAACATTACCTGGTCTTCACAGTTCAGAAATCCTACGTCAAGAGCCGGAGCCGAAAGCGGATCCATTTATAATGCTTATAATGCCATTGAAAAAAGAGCTCAAAATGATGGTGTCAATTTATCTTCCCTTTTTTCGAATATTAATAGTGTACCGAACCCCCAGCAGCTTATTAATTATATTCATCAGTACGCTCAGGGCGTAAGCTATTTTTCTCCGGAACTTCAGAATCAAATCCAGGGAGCAAATACCATCAGTGCTTTGCAGGGATTTTTAAAAGGAGATGTTACCGATCAGGAATTGGCTTACAGAGGACTGAGCAGAAAAGATTTCAATATGCAGGTGGGACAGTCAAAACTGAATAACCATCAGCTTTTTGCTAATATTGAAGTTCCCATTAATGATGACTGGAAAGTATATTCTTTCGGAGGATATAGCTTCAGACACGGAACTTCCGGAGGATTTTACAGAAAACCTAACCAGAGCAGAACTTTTACAGGATTGTATCCAGATGGATATCTTCCACAGATCGGAACTGATATCCAGGATTTGTCGCTTTCCGCGGGAATTAAAGGAAACTGGGATGGATGGAATATTGATTTTAGCAATACATTCGGACAGAACTCATTCAATTATAATATTCAGGACACAGGAAATACATCTTTACGTTTTGCATCACCAAATGAGTTTGATGCAGGAGGTTTAAGATTCTCTCAAAACACGATCAATTTAGATTTCTCTAAAAAATATGATGTATGGAGCGGAATTAATGTGGCTTTCGGAGCGGAACACCGGTATGAGAATTTTAAAATAACGCAGGGTGATGAAGCCTCATACACGACTTATGACGCGGCAGGAAATGTGTGGAATAATAGCAGTCCGAGAGCTACGGATTTCTTTGGGAATACACTTCCCGGAGGATCACAGGTTTTCGGAGGTTTCAAGCCTGCTAATGCTATCGATAAAAACAGACAGGCAGTGGCAGCTTATGCAGATGTTGAATTTAATTTCACCAACTGGCTATTAGTAGATGCAGCGGCGAGATATGAAAATTATTCAGATTTCGGATCTACCTTTAATTATAAGCTGGCTTCAAGAATCAAAGTAGCTCCTAATTTTAATGTGAGATTAGCAGGTTCTACCGGATTCAGAGCACCTTCTATCCATCAGATCTATTATAACGTGACCTCAACTTTATTTACCAACAGCCAGCTTCTGGAAGTGGGAACCTTTAGTAATGATTCACAAATCGCAGGACTATTGGAAATGCCGAAACTGAAACAGGAAACTTCTAAATCTGCAAGTGTAGGATTTACCTACAGAATTCCTTCTGTAGGTTTGAACTTTACGGCAGATGGATATTTTACCAGGATCAACAACAGGATTATTCTTACCGATCAGTTCTTACGGGCTGATGTTCCTACTGCCGCACAAATCGCCTTTGATGCGCAAGGGGTGAATGGAGCACAATTTTTCACCAATGCTATTGATACGGAAACAAAAGGACTTGATTTGGTGATTTCACATAACGTAAGATTTTCAGGATTCAAACTGGATAATAGTTTAGCAGCAAATATCAGTGAGACCAGAAAAGTGGGTGCTACTCACTCTTCAGGGTTATTGCAGTCTCCCAATCTTGAGAAAATTTATTTTTCTGAAAAGTCAAGAGTGTATCTGGAAGAAGCGGTTCCTAGGGTAAAAGCAAGCCTGTCTCATACGCTTTCATGGAGAAATGCAAATTTCTATCTGAGAAACACGTACTTTGGAAAGGTTACGGGTGCTGATGTAATTGATGTTAACGGTGACGGAATCATCGGATTCAATGAGCATCAGCAGATCGGAGACAAAATTATTACCGATCTTTCTCTGGCGTACCAGTTTACAAAAAATATAGGATTAACCATTGGGGTGAATAATCTGTTCGATATCTATCCGGATAAAAATCTTCCGGCATCTACCAATAATGACCAGTTTATTTATTCCCGTTCTACATCACAGTTTGGACAGAACGGGAGATATGTATTCTCAAGACTTAATTTTAATTTTTAAGTGATATAAAAAGCGGATTCAAATTTTTGAATCCGCTTTTTATTTTTAATCTATTCCCATGTTTTCAACTCATAAGCGCCTTCCCAGAAATGAAATTCCATTCTCGTTGACATTATAAATGCTTCGGTCATTTTTTTTTGGGTCTCTTGCGTACTGTTCTCAGCCAACCGGTCGCAGATCGCAATAGCCTGATCTACGGCAACAGAAAATTCATCTCCGCCATACGTATCAATCCACTTTTGATAAGGATTATTGATCGCATTTTGATTGTTGTAAATATAATCTCCCACTTCTCTGTAAATCCAGAAGCAGGGAAGGACTGCCGCCACGGCAACTTCTACAGATTCTAAAGCTGCGGTACTTCTCAGGAAGTGAATATAATGATGACAGGCAGGTTCTAATATTCCTTTATCTGTAACGCCAAAATCTACAAAATAAGATTCATGCAAAGCATTTTCCACGACAATGGCATTTTCTGCAAAGCGCATAAAGGTAAGCACATCCTGAAGATCCTGAATTTTGGCAGCGATCAGTGAAAGCGTTCTTCCAAAGTGTTCAAGATATAAAGAATCCTGAGCCATATAAAACCGGAATTTTTCCTGTGGCAAAGTGCCGTTCGATAATTCTTTGATAAAAGGCATGTCCAGAATAGACTGATACCGTTCTTCAATAGTTTGCCAAGTTTGTTCAGACCATTTCATTTTTGATGAGTTTTTGAGGATTAAAAAAGTGGTTTAGCGGACCGTTTCCATGTCCTGTTTGTACATCTTTTCCGTTGTCTATGGCCTGATAAACATAGTCCTGTCCCAAAGAAACAGAGTCATATAAAGACTTGCCCTGAGCCAGATAAGCTGCAATAGCAGAAGAAAGTGTACAACCGGAACCGTGGGTATTGTTGGTCTTAAATTTTTTAGATTCAAAAGCATGGTATTTCTCATGTTCATCGTAGAATAGAGAAGTAATGGTTGAGGTTTCCTGATGCCCGCCTTTCAGGAGAATACTTCTACAGCCCAGTTTTTTTATTTCTTTTCCGGCAGCATAAAGATCTTCCAGGGTTTCAACTTTCATCTGTGCTAAAATAGCGGCTTCATCCATATTTGGAGTAATTACATCTGCGATCGGGAAAAGCTTTTCTGTGATGGATGCTATCGTGTCCTCCTCAATCAGTCGGTGGCCACTTGTTGCTACCATGACAGGGTCGAATACAAGCGGAATTTTTTTATACTTGCTTAAAGTTGAAACAATCGTTTCGACCAGTTGCGGGGTATGCACCATTCCAATTTTTATAGCATCGGGAAAAATATCATCCAGAATAGCTTCAATCTGATCGGCTACCGCTTCTACGGGAATGGGATATATTTTCCTTACACCCTGAGTATTCTGTACAGGTAGAGCAGTCAAAACCGATGTTGAGAAACATCCCAAAGCAGAAGCCGTTTTAATATCAGCCTGGATGCCTGCGCCACCACTTCCGTCAAATCCTGCAATCGTTAAAACCGATGGATAGGTATATTTTTTCATTTTAAAATTTCATTTTTTAGTTGATAGGCAGCTTTTTGAGGGTCAGAAGCATGACAAATAGCAGAAACCACAGCAAGACAGTCTGCCCCAGCATTCATCACTTCCTTTGCGTTTCCCAAATAAATATTGCCGATGGCTACTAAAGGTTTTTCCGTAAGCTGCCTGATCGTCTTAATTCCTTCAAGTCCCCATTCTGTTATCGTATCCGTTTTCGTATCCGTTCTAAACACAGGGCTGATTCCCAGATAATCTGAAACAGCGGTTTCTTCATTGTTTAACTGAGAAAGATATTCAATAGAGTAGCCGATCATTTTTTTGGTAAGAAGAGGGCGTTGTCTTAAATAAGCGGGCGGATCATCACTGTTTCCCACATGAATGCCTGCTGCATTTACCTTTTCTGCAACTTCTATATTATCATTAATGATCAGTGGAATAGAATATTTATCTGTAATTTCAATAAGTTGTAAAGCTTTTGTCATAAAAGAATCTGTACTGCTGTTTTTTTCTCTCAGCTGGATCACATCAACCCCGCCAAGAATTGCCTGCTCGGCAACCTGCAGAAAATTTCTTCCAGCACAGTCAGCTTCAGAAATGACCAGATAAAGCTGATAAGGAAAAGGATTTACACTCATCTTCGCTCTATCTTTAAACGGGTGGAAAATTCCTGTTCATTGATGGTGTACAGATATCGATGAGGTTCACCTGAAGACTTCCGGGACCTTTGCTTTCCTCAGCAGCCAGTTCACCCGCAATCCCGATCAACGTCATGGCAGCAGCGACAGCCATTATTTTATCCTGTGTAATTCCTATAAATGCACCGGTTAAGGCTGTGGCAGAACATCCCAGACCGGTTACTTTCGTCATAAGCGGATGTCCGTTTTTAATGAAAATTTCCTGTTGATGATCCAGAATAATATCAGTCTCACCGGAGATGCACACAATGGTGCCGTATTGGTTAACAAGACTGCGGGCAGCATCCACCGCTTCATTACTCTGTGCCGTGCTGTCTACTCCTTTCGTTGCAGTGGTATTGGCTTTGGCTAATGCAATAATTTCAGAAGCATTTCCTCTGATAACAGTAGGCTGATGTTGTAATAATTGATGTAAAACTTCATCCCTAAAAGAAGTAGCACCGGCTCCCACAGGATCTAAAACCCATGGCTTCCCGGTTGAATGTGCAGTTTTAGCAGCCAGGATCATAGATTCTGACCAGTATTCATCAAGAGTACCAATATTGATCACAACCGAATGTGCGATGCCGATCATTTCCTGAATTTCGGATTTTGCGTGCGCCATGATAGGAGAGGCTCCTGCAGCCAAAAGGGCATTGGCGGTATTGTTCATCACCACATAATTGGTGATATTATGAACCAGAGGAGACTGTTGTCTGACAAGCTGTACCTGTTCCCAAAGAATTTTTTCCATTGTTATCATTTAAAATAAAAATAGCTTCAGGAAAAAATCCAAAACAAAAAGTACACTGTCCACAATGTAATTTTGCTTTTCCCTACGTCGGTGTTAGCCGTATCAGGTTCAAAGGGACTCTCTCAATTCTTTTTCAGAATACCCCTAAAGCAAAACAAATGTATAAAAATTATCAGAGCAGGCAAAAACTCAGAAAGGATTTATGACTTTCTATCTTTCCACCAGCTCTTTGATAGGTTCTCCGTAATAATCTGTCACCGTGGTTCTGATCTTCAGCAGCTGATACCATTTGATAAAAGCTCCAATGAATACGATCAGCATCAGAACCATAGCCGTTACAGCTAAACCTGCCAGAAGATACTGTTCTTTGGGAAGATAAATTGCAGTGACCTGGATATAGCCTGCCCAGAACGTAATTCCGGCCATAAAAACTCCCGGAACCGCCGAACATAATGCATATTTCCCTCTGTTCATCCGGATCAGCATCGTGGTACAGACAATCAGTCCGCAGGCTGCCAGGAGCTGGTTACTGATCCCGAATAACGGCCAGATACTGCTTACATTCCCCGTAAATACCAGGTAGCCCCAGGCAAAAGTAAATAAAAGACTGCTGATAATAATTCCCGGAATCCAGTTCTTATCATTGAATTTTGGAATCACTGAACCCAGCATTTCCTGTAAAAAGAAGCGGCCGACTCTTGTGCCTGCATCAATGGCAGTAAGGATGAATACAGCTTCAAACATGATGGCAAAATTATACCAGTACGCGGTCAGCTGGTCCATGTAAGGAATTTTATTGAAAATATGAGCCATTCCAACGGCTAAAGATACCGCTCCACCTGTTCTTCCGTGAAGTTCAATGCCTATTTTTTGTGAATAATAATCGATATCTACACCGTGAAGGGAAGGATGGGCTGCCAGGAAAGCATCATAAGATTCTTTCGGAGTATTGATGGCAAAATAATCACCGGGCATGAGTGTGCAGGCCGCGATTAATGCCATTAAAGCAACAAAACCTTCTACCAGCATTGCTCCGTACCCTACAAAAAGGATCTCTTTTTCTTTGTTAAGCATCTTCGGGGTTGTTCCCGTTGCAATCACAGCATGGAAACCTGAAATGGCTCCACAGGCAATCACAATAAAAATAAAAGGAAGTACCGGTCCGCCGATAACCGGTCCGCCGCCGTTCACAAACTCTGTAAGGGCAGGCATCTGAATCGTTGGATGAATCACAATCACACCCACAGCAAGCATAATGATGGTTCCTATTTTTAAGTAAGTTGAAAGATAATCTCTCGGCACTAAAAGCAGCCAGACCGGAAGCACGGAAGCCAGGAAACCATACAGTGGAATAGCAATGGAAATCGTTTTTATATCCCATGTAAACAGGTTATTCATCGTTTCGTTCTGCATTAAACTGTGACCACCAATAATGCCCGCGACCAAAAGGATTCCGCCTAAAATACTGGCGAAAAGCACACTGTTTTTTCTGTACCTCATGATAAGTCCCATGATCACTGCGATAGGCATGGTAATCACAACTGTGAAAAGAGACCATGAAGCCTCATGCATCGCATTGATACAGGCCAGCGAGAGTCCTGCCAGCGTAAGGATTAATATAAATAGAATGGCGAAGCCGGCAACTGTTCCCGTAGTCTTCCCGATTTCTTTAGAAGCAATGGTAGCAAGGCTTTGACCCTTGTGTCGTACGGAAGCAAAAAGAACCACCATATCATGAACTCCGCCACCGAGTACACAACCGATCAGGATCCATAATGCGCCGGGAAGATAACCGAACTGGGCAGCAAGCACAGGCCCAACCAATGGACCCGCCGCAGCAATAGCCGCAAAATGATGCCCGAACAGAACATTTTTATTGGTTGCTACATAATCTTTACCGTCAGCAAATTCTACGGCTGGAGTGGTATTGTTATCATTGAGGCGTAATACTTTATTGGCAATGAAAATTCCATAAAAGCGATAGGCGATCGCGAAGATCAGTATCGATACGAAGATCAGGGTGAGTGCATTGGTGTTATTCAGAAAATCCATATCATCGGTTTTTTAAGCGTGAATAATTAAAAATATTGGATGTTTTGTTAAGAATAATTTAAACAAAAGCCAAGTTAATTATTTTAGATATAAAAAATGATGATATGTATATCAATCTAGCAAATTTGTATTTTATGCTGAATTTTTAATTTATATAATATTGAATTACAGTATTTTGATATATTATATGTTTGAATATATATATAATGTTATTTTTCAAATCATGTGATTTTAAAAATTTCTCGCAGATTAATCAGATGATGTAGATTTTTACTTTTACTCATCTGCTCATCTATGTAATCGGGATAAAAATTTTAAACCATTAAGGCTAATTAAGATTGTAAGAATATTAAGTTTTAGCTTTGCTTTAAGACGTACAGCTTAAAAAATCATTTGATTTTTTTCTTAACTAACCTTACCTCCTTCATTGATCTTAATGTTTAAAAAAGCATATATTTTTAGATAACTAAACCTTATAGGTTTGCTTTTATTTATATTATTCTCAAGCTTTAAGACTGAGTCTTATTTTCTCTGAGACTCAATAAAGTCAACCATCTGATCCGTCAGTTGATCCAAATAAGCTTTATCCGTGGTTCCAAAACCGTGAGTACCGTCTTTTACAATGATCAGGCTGTTTTGAATATTTTCTCTCTTCAGTTTTCTGTGCAGTTTTTTAGACTGTTGCATCGGAACTACTTTGTCCTTATTTCCCTGCATGATCAAGGTAGGAACGCCGCCTGAAACATAGGTCAGCGGAGAAATCGTCTTGAAGTAGTCAATTGTTTTTCTTTTTTCCTTTTTAATGTCATATCCGGACAGTCCTCTTACAAGGTTCGTTCTGAGATCCACGATTTTTTGAGCCGCCAGCCCGAAAAAGAATACGGGAACTTTTCCAAGCCGGGTATGCAGCAGCTTATTCATATCTGTGGGGCCATAATGATCCACTACATAATTTACTTTTGAAGAATAGGAGGCAAGTTCCGGACTGCCCGGAAACTCATTATCCGGTGTATATGCAGCAAGCATGGAAAGATGGGCTCCTGAAGAAGCACCGAAAAATCCAATATTATCCGGATCAAAATGATACTTTGAAGCATTTTTTCTTACCCATCTTACAGCATCTTTCGTATCCTCCAATGGAAGCGGAAAATGAATGCTGTCATTCAGAAGGGTATAATCAATGCTGATCACTGCAAATCTTTTATCCAGCAGCTTCGAGATGAATGTTTCTATATAACTTCCATCCCTCACCATTTTGTCGCCTTTTACCCATGCGCCACCGTGTACATAAATCAGTACAGGCATTTTGCTTTCTGAACTGCTTTTCGGGGTATAAAGATCCAGTGAAAGAGGAGTCCCTTTTCTATTGGTTTTATAGACGATATTTTCTGAAACAGTAGCTTTATCAGAGAGCAGGATGCTTTTCTTCGCGGCTGGTTCGATGAGGTTCTGTGAATAACTTACATTAAATAAGGTTAAAAATAAAACAAAAAACAGGTTTATAGAAAACCTGTAGATTGATATGTTGTTAATAGATGATTTCATAGGCTATTTTTAAGATAGTGTATTATTTTACTAACTCCTCAAAAAGTTTACCAAACGTCTTTTCCAGGTCTTTTGATTTTCCCGGATGCGGTCTTGAGGTTTGAACTACGGAGCTTCTTACAGCCGTCAGCCAACGGAAACGTTCAGGAATATCCATCAGGGCAATAGGACCTCCTTCTTTATCGCCGTTCGCAATTTTCTGAAAACTTTCCAGATTCCTGATAATGTCTTCGTAATCAATTTTGCTGTGCATCAGCTTAAATTTATCCGGACACAGATAAAATTCTACACGGATAAATTTTTCTTTTTTCGAAAACATGACAAGTCCGATGTTGAAAAATTCTTCTCTTTCAACCTTAGGCACCAGGCGGATCACGGCATATTCGTATATTTTATCCTCTTGCATTTTTCGCTTCGTTTACAAAGATTTGAGAATTTTTTAACCTCGTTTTCATGAACTGGAAATAGATTTCACGGATCTCTTCCGGTGTTTCGTCCGCATCCTTCCATTGGAGCCAGTCTTCAGGAATTAAATTGACGATCTCTCTGAATAATGTGTCATTCAGTACTTCATGGGCGAATTGATCGGCTTCATCCAGCTTATTTGCTTTCGGAAGCAGAACGTGATCTTTCACATATTTGAAAGGCGTTTTGGCCGCCGCATCAAAATTCTGCCACGAATGGTGAAAATAAAATGATGCTCCGTTGTCGATCACCCAAAGTTCTTTATGCCACATCAGAAGATTCGTATTCCTGAACGTGCGGTCGATATTGGTAATGAATGCATCCAGCCAGACGATCTTTGAGGCCAGAAGCGGATCAACTGTTACTCCCGGATCATAGGTAATAGAGCCTGAAAGATAGTGAAGCCCAAGATTCAATCCTTCCGAAAATTTCAGCAATTCCTGGATTTCTTCATCGGCTTCTGTTCTTCCAAAGTCAACATCAAGATTAATGAACACCAGCTCAGGAATCTGAAGTCCCAGTGCCTCCGTAATCTTACCTCCCAAAAGTTCGGAGATCAGCATTTTTACTCCGTGACCTGCGCCTCGGAATTTCAGTACATATTTAAAATCATCATCAGCTTCTGCCAAAGCAGGAAGAGATCCACCTTCCCTCAGGGGCAGGATGTAACGCATGACGGTTACCGTTCTTAAATCCAGCATACTGCAAAATTAGGTTATTTTTGATCATTTTTTAATAGAATTCTTTTCCAGGGTTTTATATTCCAAAATAAAATTTCTTACATTTTAAGAAGAGTAAAAATGAGATTTAAAGCAATCAGCTAGCGAATTTTTCATATATTTAGGTGAATGTGAATGATTTTAAACAGTAAATAAAACGTTTTATCTTATGGAATTGATAAAAGAAATGAATATAAAGCTCCAGAACCCAGATACACGAGATTTTCTGGCTGATGCATTGTATCCCGAAGCTGGTGAAAAACTGCCCTTGGTGATTTTTGTCCACGGCTATAAAGGCTATAAAGACTGGGGCGCCTGGAATCTGATGGCGGAAAAGTTCGCCGAAGCTGGTTTTTTCTTTGTGAAATATAATGCTTCCCATAACGGCACCACAGTGGAAGATCCTCATAATTTTGCTGATCTGGAGGCTTTCGGAAACAATAATTATTCAAAAGAACTTTCTGATCTTGGTGTTGTCATTGATCATTTTGTAAAAAATCGCAAAGTGGACGATCAAAAAATTATCCTGATCGGGCACAGCAGAGGAGGAGGGATTTCCATCATCAAAACAAGCGAAGATGAAAGGATTAACGGACTGATCACGCTGGCAAGTGTGGATAGCCTGGAACGTTTCCCGAAAGATGAAGCCCTTGAAAACTGGAAAAAAGAAGGTGTATATTATGTGCTGAACGGACGGACAAAACAAGAAATGCCGCATTACTATCAGTTTTATGAAGATTTTGAAAATAATGTGCACCGTTTTGATGTGGAAAGAGCTGCAGAAATGGCTAAGGCATATGTGCTGATCATTCACGGAACAAATGATGAAAGTGTAAGTGTGAAAAATGCGGAACATCTTCATATCCTGAATCCAAATTCAGAATTGTTCTTAGTTGAGGGTGCAGATCATACTTTTGGGGCAAAAGAACCCTGGACGGAAAATAGACTTCCTGAAAACCTTAATACCATAACAGAAAAGTGTATTGATTTTGTTAATGAAAATATAAAATAACATTAATATATGGCATAAAATTTGAATATCAGGTTTTCACATATTAATGATATATACATTATGAAAAAATTGATCTTAAGCGCATGCACGCTTTCGTTATTGACAGTATTTTCTTGTAAAAAGGAAACAAAAATTGATACTTCTTCTAGCACAGATTCTTTAGCAACAACACTACCTAAAGATTCTGTAACAATAAAAACAGACTCAGCCTCTTCTTCCACATCATCTTCTACCCGTAATATCATCACTAAAAATGTAGGAAAGTATCCTCATGATATCAAACTGTTTGAAAATAAAAATTTTGCAGACAGAGTTAAGAAAATTACAGGAGCACAATACGATGAAATATTTAAAAATTTCAATGTAGAATCTCAAATTGTATCTGAAAACGAAATCTATAAAGTAACAGGGTGTAAGCAGCACGACTGTCCCGGATATTCAACATCCATTTTCTATGATGCCAAGAATGATAATCTAAATGTATCTGTTGACAAAAATGGAAAAATAACAGATTTTGCAGAGAAAGATAAGATTACGGTTACTGATGTTCTCAAGTCTATGTAAGCAGTTCACATCTGCAGAAAAGAAATAAAAAACCAGCCTGTAATCAGGCTGGTTTTGTTTTGTGGAATTGATTATATTGTTAAAAGCTTCCAGGCTTCTTCAATTTTACTTTCCAACAGTAATTTCTGAGCTTCCAGATGGAAGTTTTCATCTGCATGAAAATCTCCTGCCGGAAGTATTTCTACGTTGGCAAGCATTCCAAGATCGTTCCCTGTAAATATCTTACTGTATTTAATGGAGTCGGGAAGAAGATCAAACCCGATTCCTTTTGTGACCAGTGGTTTCGGAACCTCAAAAAGGCTGTTCTCATTGCTTCTGGAATAGAAGTTGCCTCCCAGACGTGCTACCATGTCCAGTTTTTGCTGATCCAAATTACCGGCTTCATTAAGGTATTCTTCCCTGATATGGATTTTCTGCACCTCACAGATCACCAGATTTCCTGCGCCACCCTGATCACCAAGAGATTTTACTTCTAATACTTTACACTCAAAGTTCACCGGGCATTCTTCAATCAGTTTAGGCTGTATAAGATCTGCATCTTTCATTGTCAGGCCGGATTTGATGAATTCATTCACTCCGGTTTCGTATTCTGTTGAGGCTAAAGAGATCTGCTGTACAATAGGGAAATTTACGGTTCCTATTACCACTTCAGGTACTTCCAGAATATTTTCCAGTGTATGTTTGGTGGTATTGTCCCGTACTCTCCTTGATGGTGAAAAAATCAGAATTGGCGGAACTGTACTGAACATATTAAAGAAACTGAATGGTGATAAATTGATGGTGCCATTTTTATCTACCGTAGATGCCAAAGCAATCGGACGCGGTGATACGGCGGTCTGCATGATGGTCTGAAGCTGTACGGGGGATAATTCGGAGGGGATAACTGTTTTCATTGTTTTGTTTAACACTTAATTTTCGTTTTAAAACCTCATAGGTTTAAAAGCCTATGAGGTTTATGATGTATTATTGGTTTATCAAGTTTTATTTTTCATTTAGCTTAATAAACTTAAGTGCTTAATTTAAAGATTTAATTATTAAACCGTTGGAATAATTTTACCGGAAACTTCACCAAAACCTACTCTTACGCCATCTTTTTCAGCCCAGGCTTTCATGGTAACCGTGTCGTTATCTTCAATGAATTTTCTTTCCTGACCGTCTTTCAATTGTAAAGGATTTTGTCCTCGCCATGTCAGTTCCAGCATAGATCCGAAAGATTTTGGATCGCTTCCTGAAATGGTTCCGCTGGCGTATAGATCTCCAACTTCTACGTTACATCCGTTTACGGTGTGGTGTGCCAATTGCTGAGTCATGTTCCAGTACATGAATTTATAGTTACTTTCTGAAATCAGGTTTTCTTCGCCGTTTTCAGGCTGCAGATAGACTTCAAGATTGATATCGTAATTTTTATCGCCTTCAAACTGTAAGTATTCCAGAACTTCAGGATCCTGTTTTGGAGAAGCGGTTCTGAACGGTTCAAGAGCTTCCATAGTTACCACCCATGGAGAAATGGATGAACCAAAGTTTTTCCCTAAGAATGGTCCCAGTGGTACATATTCCCAGGCTTGGATATCTCTCGCAGACCAGTCATTGAATATCACCATTCCGAAGATGGCATCTTCAGCGTCTTTGGTGGAAATGCTTTCACCCATTTCTGAGTTCCTGTTAAGAATAAAAGCCATCTCCAGCTCAAAATCCAGCTGCTTACTAGGTCCGAAAAGTGGCTCTGCATCTGCAGGTTTTGTCTGACCTTTCGGGCGGTTGATGTCTGTGCCTGAAATTACAATTGAAGATGCTCTCCCGTGGTAACCTACCGGAAGATGTTTCCAGTTGGGAAGCAATGCGTTTTCCGGATCACGGAACATTTTTCCCACATTTGTAGCATGTTCGATGCTGCTGTAAAAATCTGTATAATTGGGGATGTGTACAGGCATGATCATTCTTACCTGGTCCAGGTCATAGAATGCATCTGCAATGGTTTTTTCATCTTTTGATAAAATAGAACCTTCCTGCAGCATTTCCTGGATCCTGGTACGAACCACATTGGTCACCGGTTTTCCCAGTTCAATAAATTCGTTGATGGTATAAGCTTCAAAAACATTGTCGATTAATCCTTCAATGTCTTCAAAATATCCAAGATCGTATAGAGTCGCAAGATCCACTACCTGATCTCCGATTCTTGTACAGCATCCGATATATTCTTTGTTAAAAACGGCTACTCCGAAAGGAATATTATGTATAGAAAAGTCTGAATCCGAAGAATATTCTACAAATGATTTCATAATTTTTTGGAATTAAATTAAGGTGTAAGATAGGGTAATTATATCAAAATTTACTATCCCTTTCTGCTTTCAGAGCGGAACTTATTTCTTTTTGGAATAAGAGGCTTCGTCTATCCATCTGTCTCTGGTATTGACATCAATAAGATACAGAATATCATCCTGCTTGGTAAGCAGTAACGTTTTGGTTACAGGCATCGGAACTTTTTTATTTTCAAGTTTATCTGCCCTCAGGGAAACAATATTTTTTCTTCTGACGATATCGCCGGTAAAAACGTTCGAACTGCTTTCTCCTGTTGCCTTATCATCAAAAACTTCCACATAGGTGGCTTCATTTCCTTTGATGACAATAAAGTCCCTTTCTGTATGATCTTCTGCATCTTTGATGAAAACAAATTTCTTGTTGTCAATATTTTCATTTTCAAGATGCTGGTTGACGCCTTTTCTTTCTTCCAGGCGGTTAAGGATTTCATTAAGGGTTCCATACTGAGCGTGAAGCCCTAGTGTCCCGAAAAATAAAATCCCGATCAAAATTTTTCTCATAATATGTGTTTTAAAAAAAAGTTTTGTCAAGACTTTTGATCCTGACAAAACTTGTACTGTGTTATAAATTAAAGATTTCCTCTTCTGTCTTGCTCTTTTTCCAATGCTTCGAATAAAGCTTTGAAATTTCCGGCACCAAAACTCTGTGCACCGTGTCTTTCAATGATTTCGAAGAATAGGGTAGGACGGTCTTCTACAGGCTTCGTAAAGATCTGAAGTAAGTATCCTTCTTCATCATGATCAATAAGGATGCCTAAGTCTTGTAATTTTTTAAGATCTTCATCAATATGGCCAACTCTTTCAGGAACCATATCATAATAAGCTTCCGGTGGAGCGGAAAGGAATTCTACGCCACGCTTCTTCAACTCGGTTACAGTGTGGATGATATCCTTGGTAGCCACAGCAATATGCTGTACACCTTCACCTTCATAGAAGTCAAGGTATTCTTCTACCTGAGATTTCTTTTTACCTTCTGCCGGTTCGTTGATCGGGAATTTTGCAAACCCGTTTCCGTTAGACATTACTTTAGACATCAGGGCAGAATATTCTGTATTGATCTGCTTGTCGTCAAACGACAGGATATTTACAAATCCCATTACTTTTTCGTACCATTCTACAGTAGGGATCATTCTATTCCAGTCTACATTTCCTACACAGTGGTCTACGTATAATAAACCTGCGTCTTCAGGATTGTAGGCACTTTCCCATTTCTCATATCCAGGCATGAAAGCTCCTTTATAATTTTTTCTTTCAATAAACATGTGAATGGTTTCTCCGTATGTATAGATTCCGGACATTCTCACCTCACCTTGCTCATCGGTTAAAGTGACAGGCTCCAGGTATGGTTTTCCTCCTCTTTTAGTAGTTTCTTCAAAAGCTTCGTAAGCATCATCTACCCAAAGTGCCAAAATTTTCACCCCATCACCATGTTTTTTCACATGTTCGCTGATAGGAGAGTCAGATTTAAGGCCTGTTGTTAATACCAGTCTTATTTTCCCCTGCTGAAGAACATAAGAAGCACGGTCTCTTACTCCTGTTTCAGGACCCGCATATGCTACAGACTGAAAACCGAAAGCGGTTTTGTAATAATGGGCAGCCTGTTTAGCATTTCCTACATAAAACTCAATGTAATCTGTACCGTTAATCGGTAAAAAATTCTCAGCTTGAGCAATTTTTTCGGCAAATGTAAGTGTTGACATATTTCTTTTTACTTTTTATTTTAATGGAATGCAAATTACAAAAATCTTATAAATAGCGAAAACATTAAAGCGTATTCCTTATTTATAGTTAACATAAAGTTAAAGAAGAGTTTATTTAAGTATATTTAAGTTTCATTATAATAAAATGCGATCATTATATTTGTCTTACAAAACCAAATGTAAAAAGAATATTTTCGAAACAGGAAAGCCGTAGATGAATCTACGGCTTTCTTATGTTGTTATGCTTTTCTATTCAGTCTTCCTGCATCGGGGTTATAGTTGTCCCAGATCTTCCAAACGTTGTCTATTTTACGGATAAAATAGATTTGTGTATTGAGCTGGTTTACGAAATGCTCTTCACCGGTTTCCCCTACTTTAAAGAGGAGATTCCAGAATTCCTGGGTTTCCAGTATTTTTTTCTCAGGTTCGTCTGTAACAAGGTGAATATCAAAAACTTCATAATTTGAACGATTATTCTTGGTCACCAGCTGAAAATCTCTTTCACATAATTCTCTGCTGAACTGTGAAGTTCTTTCCAGAAAAGGCGAACCATCAAATACCAGTTCCTTGAAAATTTCTGTTTTGTGCTCGGGAAAATGTTTATAAAATTCAAAAGTGGTGGCACAATAATTATACACGATTCTTGTAAGAAACTCAAGATCGTCATCTATTTCTTTAGCCTGGCTTTTTACCCTTACAGAATGTATATAGTGATTTAAGTCTTTATATCCCAGGAAAATACATATTTTATCCAGTGTTTTCAGGAATCTAAGATCATTATGAGTCTTGTCCTGATAGTCATTTTCAAAAAAACGCTGCAAGGTCACATGGGATATAGTATTTCCTATTTCGAATTTTTTTCCTCCTTTTAGTTCTTCTGCTTCCGATAATTCATCTTTTATAATTTCAGATAGTATAATATAATGGCTTCTCTTCCATTCATTCACATTCCCCAAAACAGAATTCTTTACTTTCGAATGCTTTTCAATTTCTTCTCGTATTGAATTGTATATAGTCTTCAACTTCCTTGGTTTTGAATGAGTTTATCAAAAACGCTGCCAAATGTTAAAGCTTTTTTAAGGCCACTATTGTTTTGTTAATGATATCATGCCTTAGTTTATAAGAATATTCTATATAAACCTTAAAGCAATATTTTTAATGTTTAAATCTTTCGTAGGCCGCTTTTTCCAGTATTTCCCTGTCATCGGGATGTGCAATGCTAATCAGTTCCTGAGCTCTCTGGCGTAGATTTTTACCATACAAATAGGCGGTGCCATATTCTGTTACTACATAATGGATGTGACCTCTTGTAGTAACTACGCCGGCTCCCTGTTTAAGAAAAGGGACAATCCTTGAAATTCCTTTCTTGGTTCTTGATGTGATGGCAATGATTGGTTTCCCATCTTCACTTAATGCCGCCCCTCTCATAAAATCCATCTGGCCGCCAATTCCGCTGTATTGTAAAGTTCCTATAGAATCAGCACAGACCTGTCCCGTGAGGTCAATTTCAATGGCAGAGTTGATCGCGACCATTTTTTTGTTCCTCATGATATTAATCGGGAAATTGACATCGCTTACATCTTTAAAATCAAAAACCGTATTGTCATCTACGTAATCATAGAGTTTTCTGGTTCCGAAACAGAAGCTTGTGATGGTTTTATTATCGTGGTAACCTTTATATTTATTGTTGATGACATCATTTTGAATCAGGTCAATTACTCCGTCACTTAACATTTCGGTGTGTACGCCGAGATCTTTGTGATTCGTTAAGCATTTCAAAACGGCATCAGGAATAGTTCCTATACCCATTTGAAGGGTAGATCTGTCATCAATCAGTTCAGCTACATTTTTGCCGACAAGCATTTCTACTTCACCTACTTTTGCTCCGTAATCTACCGTTGGAAGTTCCTCTTCATGCCATACCAGCTTATGAATCCTGCTGATGTGGATCATTCCGTCTCCGTGAGTTCTCGGCATTAATGGATTTACGATAGCTACAATAATTTTGGCGGTATCAACAGCTGCTCTTGCGACATCTACTGATGTTCCCAACGTGCAGAATCCATGTTTATCCGGTGGAGAAACGGTTACTAAAGCCACATCCAGCGGCAGTATGTTTTTTCTGAACAAAATTGGGATCTCACTTAAGAAAACAGGAACAAAATCACCCCGCTCAGAGTTTACCGCATCCCGTACAGGAGTTGATACGAATAAGGAATTAACAAAAAAGCTTTTTTTGTATTCAGGCTTCGCAATTTCTACATTTCCTTGTTGGGTAATGGAAACCATTTCTACATTTTCCAGACGATGAGACTGTCTTGCCAGCTCGTCAATAAGATAATTCGGAGTACATGCACTTCCGTGAAAAAATACTCGGTTTCCGCTTTTTACGGTATATATCGCTTCTTCTGCACTAATATAATTGTACATAATGAAAATTTTTTATGATTGATTTTTTATTCCTGAGAACGGTCTTCCATGGTTTTGTCTGATTCTTCCAGCCAGGAAGTTTTATAAGAAGGATCTTCTACCTTTAAAGCTTCTTCGGTAATTTTCAACGGACGGAAAGGGTCTACCATGACCGCATATTCCTCAGTGAATTTTTTGCCGATACTTCTTTCCATAGCACCAGGATGCGGCCCGTGTACAATTCCTCCCGGATGTAGGGTGAAATCCATAAGATCAATGTGGTTACGGCTCATAAAGTCGCCTTCCGTATAGAACAGAACCTCATCAGAATCAATGTTTGAATGGTTGTACGGTGCCGGAATAGCCATTGGATGGTAATCATACATTCTTGCACAGAATGAGCAGACTACAAAATTGTGACCTTCAAAATTCTGGTGTACCGGTGGCGGTTGGTGAATTCTACCAGTGATTGGCTCAAAGTTTTTGATATTGAATTTATAAGGATAAAAATATCCGTCCCATCCTACGACATCAAACGGGTGGGTTGCGTAGATGAAATCCGTGATCTGGTTTTCTTTTTTTACTTTAATTAAAAATTCCCCTTTTTCGTCTTTAGGTTCTTTAAAAACCGGTGCTATCATATCTCTTTCGCAGAACGGAGAATGTTCAAGAAGCTGTCCGAACTCATTTCTGTAGCGTTTCGGTGTATAAATAGGAGAGTGGCTTTCAAGCACAAAAAATACGGTGTCCTCTGATTTCAGTTCAACCTGATAAATGGTTCCTCTTGGAATAATAAGATAGTCTCCTGTTACAAATTCAAGGTCTCCCACAAAAGTTTTCAGAACTCCGGTTCCGTTGTGAACGTATAAAAGTTCGTCACATTCAGCATTTTTATAGAAATAATCCATAGATTTTCTGGGTTTTGACAAACCCATTTTCAGATCGTTATTCATCAGAAGGATCTTTCTGCTGTCCATGAAATCATCTTCCGGTGTTACATTCATTCCCTTAAACATTCTCGGAGCAATATTCTTTTCTACCGCGATCTTTGGTGTTACATCTTTAGGTTCCCCGATAGATTTGATCTGTGTAGGGCGATGAGTATGATAAAGTAGCGATGAAATTCCGTGAAAACCTTCCGTTCCGAAAAGCTGTTCATAGTAAAATTTATCTTCCGGTGATTTGAAAATCGTATGTCTTTTTTGTGGGATGTTTCCCGCCTGATGATATCTCATAGTACTTTTATATCTAGTTTCTCAAATTTAATCATTTTTCGTGAATCCATTCTAACAACATTTATCATAGTGTTTTGTAATTGAAAAATAATTGTTAGATTTGTCTAACAATTTTAATTTCATGAAACGAATACTATTTTCTTTTACTCTTTTATCTTCTTTTTGTTTTTCCCAGGAAACAGATAGTTTGAACTTACAGCAATCTATAGAAAGCGATACTGTAACCATCCCTAAATCAAAAATCAAAACGAGTACTATTGAAGATGTAGTCATTACCGGGACTATTAAACCTTTCAGCAGGTCGAAAAGCCCTGTAGCTGTAGAAGTTTACAGCCAGAAATTTTTTCAGAAAAACCCTACACCCAGTATTTTTGAAGCTATTGCAATGGTGAACGGGGTAAAGCCTCAGCTGAACTGTTCGGTGTGTAACACTGGTGATATCCATATCAATGGTTTAGAAGGACCTTATACTATGATTCTGATCGATGGAATGCCTATTGTGAGCTCACTTTCCACAGTATATGGTTTAAGTGGAATTCCCAACAGTCTGGTGGACAGAATTGAAGTGGTCAAAGGTCCGGCTTCTTCTATCTACGGTTCTGAAGCGATGGGTGGAGTGATTAACATTATCACTAAAAATGCGTTAACGGCCCCAAAACTAAGTGTTGATATGATGACAAGTACCTGGAGTGAAAATAATCTTGATATTTCAACGAAATTTAAGGTGAGAAAAAATGTTGCCTCTTTATTAAGTGTAAATTATTTCAGTTTTAAGGAAAAAGTAGATCAGAATAAAGATAATTTCACGGATGCAGCATTGCAGAGCAGATTGTCAGTTTTTAACAAATGGAATTTTCAGAGAAAGGAAAACCGTCAGGCAAGTTTTGCGATGAGATATTTATACGAAGACCGTTTTGGCGGAGAAATGCAGTGGAACAGATCACACCGGGGAAGTGGCGATGTGTACGGTGAAAGTATTTATACCAACAGGGCGGAAGTTTTTGGACTATACCAATGGCCCTTAAAAGAATATATTGTCACTCAGTTTTCTTATAATTATCATGATCAGAATTCTTTTTATGGCAGTAACCCGTATAATGCACTTCAAAAAGTGGCTTTTGTTCAAACGTATTGGAGTAAAAAACTGGGAAAACATGATCTGACGAGTGGTATTACTTTTAAAAGGACATTTTATGATGATAATACACCGGGTACTCTATCCGGTGACGGCATCACCAATGCACCGATGAAATCGCCGATCTGGGGAGCTTTTGTTCAGGATCAGTGGGAAATTAACGATAAGCATACTTTGTTGTTAGGGTATCGTTTTGATTATGACAAGATTCATCATGAAGTGCATTCGCCGAGGTTGGCATGGAAATTTTCACCGAATCCCTATCATACGCTGAGATTCAATTTCGGAACGGGATTCAGAGTGGTGAATCTGTTTACGGAAGATCATGCAGCATTGACCGGTTCGCGGGAGGTATTAATCAAATCTGATCTGAAACCGGAAAGATCGGTCAATGGAAATCTAAATTATATCTGGAAAATCCCGATGGGAAACCGTTTGTTACAGTTGGATGCATCTGCATTTTATACTTATTTCAGTAATAAGATTGTAGGAGATTTTGATACCGATCCGGATAAAATTATTTATGATAACCTTCATGGATACGGCATTTCAAGAGGTGCTTCTATGAATGTGGATTTTAGTTTCAGTTTTCCTTTGAGCGTCAATTTAGGACTGACTTATCTTGATGTTTATCAAAAATTTAACGGAGATAACAAAAAATCACAGCAACTGCATGCTCCGAAATGGAGTGGAACTTATAATCTTTCATATAAATTTGCAAATGATCTGACTGTAGATTTCACTGGACAATTCTATGGACCGATGAGGCTCCCCGTACTGTCTAATGATTACCGCCCGGAATATTCGCCGTTCTATTCTTTAGCCAATATTCAGGTTTCAAAAAGTTTCAAATCCGGTTTTGAGGTGTATTGCGGAATTAAAAACCTGTTCAATTTTACCCCAAAAGATCCTTTGATGAGGCCGTTTGATCCGTTTGATAAATATGCAGATGATCCGATAAGCAACCCGAACCATTATACTTTTGATACCGCTTATGGCTATGCGCCTATGCAGAGAATCAGAGGTTTTCTGGGGGTAAAATATACTTTGAAATGAAAACTTTTATTTTATTTTTAATGTTAGTGCCCTGTTTTTATCTGTCTCAGATGAAGACAGGCACTTTTTCTGATCTTGAAACATCAATGAAAAAAGAACCAAAGCCTGTTGTAATTCATTTGTATACAGATTGGTGTTCGGTCTGTAAAATGGAAAAACATGCCTTGAATAAAGACAAGGAAATTGTTGATCTGATCAATGATCATTTTTATATGGTGAATTTTGAAACTGAAAAAACAAAAGAAAAAATCAGGTTCCAAGGCAGGGAATTCGGTTATCTTCCCAATGGAAGTGCTGGAATTCATGAATTGGCTCTGGCTTTGTCTAAAAATAAAAATCAGCCTGTTTATCCTTTGTGGATTGTTCTGGATAAGAACCAAAAATTGGTATATTATCATGAAGGGTTATTGACCCCTGAAACCATGAAGCAGAAACTTTTGGAAATTTCTGCTTTGTAATGGCTTACGGTCATTGCGAGGACCGAAGGGAGAAGCAATCTCATAAAAAATATCTCCCGCAGATTGCACAGATGACACAGATTTTCCACCTTGTGAAATATTTAAACTGCCGTAAAATCTTTAAATCTTTAAATTCTTCAATCTTTAAATCTAAATTTCCGCATCAATCAAAACAGCGAGCTGAATACAAGGCTCATCCGATCTGTTGCTCCATGCATGATTGGTTCCTCTCTGAATGACAATATCTCCAGGTTTGAGAAGGGTTTCTCCTTCTTCCATAATCAGATGAAGTTCTCCTGAAAGTATGATAATATAGTCCAAAGTTTGGGTCTGATGCATCATTGGATGAGGCTCTCCGGCTTTAAATGCTACTCCCAGGTCTTTATCCGGTGGAATGACTACGTAACGGAAATAGGTTCCATTTTTGGGAGTTTGTGGAAATCCTGTGTTGGGAATTCGGGTTTCAGGATCTAATCCTGCCGGCATTTTCTGGGTATTCCAGATATCTGAAATAATAAGACCCGGAAGATGTTCCACGACATTTTCCGTCTGCTGATCCTCAATAATGACAGATTTTCCGTTTTTAATTCCTGTGACTATACGCCTGGGTATTTTGTTCATATATTAATGTTTCATGATCAGTTTATGACCTTGGGTCTGATTGTTTTTAAGAAGGGAATGGGCTTTTAAAACCGTATCCAGAGAAAGATCTCCTATTGTTTTGTAATTGGGCGGACTGATAATTCCATTTTCAATTAGTTTCGAAATCTCCTCTAAGTTTCCTTTGTAGTATTCATATTCTTTATTTATACTGTAAGAATAATTGGAAATATTCATGATCACAGTTCCTTTGTTGAAAAGGGTTTCGTGAGCATCCTTGGAGATCAGTGCAGTTACATCCACGTAAGTACCATTGATTTTCAAAACATCGGCAGTGATTTCAGACATATAATTTCCCACTAAGTCAATTCCGAAATCGAAAAGCTGGCTGCTATTTGCTTCTAAAAGATTAGCGGCAAGGTTTTCATCTTTATAATTAATGATCTGATGATCCTTAAGACCCAGTCCAAGGAGGATCTGTCTGTTTTCTTCACTTCCGACAGTGGCTGTAATTTTTTCGAACCGATTGGCGATTAAAAACTTGATAACAAAAGAACCGACTCCGCCTGTTGCTCCGGTTACCAGAACAGTATCATTATCATTTAGTTTTAAACGGTTGACAGTCTGCAGTCCTGTGAGCCCTGCTGAAGGAATAGCCGCCGCCTGTTCGAAAGAAATACTTTTAGGTTTAAACGCAACAATAGCTTCAGGAACGGCAATGTATTCAGCGTAAGAACCGTTACTTCCCATCGATCCGCTTCCGCAGAATACTTCGTCTCCAATGTTAAACTGATGGGCGTCCGTACCTTTTTCAACAACAATTCCAGAGAGTTCACGGCCTAAAATGGGTGATTTGAGTAGTTTCCGCTCCAGTTCGTTTTCAATCATCTGATAATCGATAGGATTAAAACCGCTGGCTTTGATCTGGATGAGAACTTCATGACTTTTCGGTGTAGGTTTTTCTATCTCAGCTTCTCCGAGCTGAAAATTTTCATTTAATATAATGGCTTTCATATGAGTAATTTGATTGACAAATGTAAAAAGAGAATAGTTTATATTTGCTACCAGTTAACTATTGGTAACTAGTTACCTTAATGAAACTATTATGGCAAAAATCTTAGAAAACGGAATAGAAAGAGAGGCCAGCTGCACAGAAGAATTATTTGCAATGCGCGACAGTCTGGATGTTTTGGGTGGAAAATGGAAGCTGATGATTATCCGGTATCTGACCAATAGAACGGATCAACATATCCATTTCAAAAAACTGCAACGGGGTATTACGGGGATCTCTGCTAAAATGCTCAGCAAAGAACTGAAAGAACTGGAAATGAATCTTCTTATCACAAGAACGATTCAGGATACAAAACCTATTACGGTAACTTATGCGGTTACAGAATACGGGAAATCAGTTTTTCCGGTAACGGAAACTCTGGTGAATTGGGGAATTATTCATCGGGAGAAGATCAAAGAATCGATGGGATAGGCTATTTAAAAGATTTAAATATTGGAGAATTTAAAAATTAAAAGATTTAAAGATTTAAAGATTTTTCGGCAGTTTAAATATTCACCAAAAAAGAAAAATCTGTGATCAGCTGAAAACTGTCTGTCATTGCGAACCTTTAGGTGAAGCAATCTCAAATCTGTCCTTTTTCTGAGATTGCTTCGTATCTTCGGTCCTCGCAATGACTATCAATAATCAATTTTATTGGAGATAAAAATCCTTGCGCCTTAAAACGACAATTAAAAAGCCTGCGTCTTTGCGAGCACCAACAATATTGGTTTTAAATAATTAAACATTATTTCAAAAGAACCACTATTATAGCCAATATAGCAGGCAATGCCTGTACAAAAAATATTTTCTTTGTCGCTGAAATAGCACCATAAATTCCGGCAATAGCCACACAGCTCAGGAAGAACAGGGAAATATTAACTTGCCATTTTGGATCTTCAATCAGGAATGACCAGATGAGTCCCGCCGCAAGAAAACCGTTGTAAAGTCCTTGATTGGCAGCCAGGCCTTTTGTAGGTTTAAACATTTCTGCCGGCAATGCAGCTTTAAATACTTCTTTTCCTTTGGTTTCCCAGGCGAACATTTCCATCCAGAGGATATAAATATGTTCCAATGCAACGATGGCGATGAGAATTTTAGCAACGAGTTCCATGATTTACTATTTTGTAATTGTAAAACTAAAAAAATAAAGTTAAGTTTGGTTACTCAATTGCAAAGATGGATACTTTCAAAGCACATTTAAATAAATTTATTACAGTCACTGATGAAGAATATGCTTCCATATTTTCTTTTTTTAAGGAAATAGAAGTGAAAAAAAAACAGAATCTGATGCTTAGCGGTGAAATCTGCAGATCCATGTATTTTGTCTCAGTGGGCTGTCTGAGAAAGTTTTTTGTGAATGAAAAAGGAACGGAGCAGACTACAGAATTCGCTATAGAAAACTGGTGGATGACGGATACTTTTGCCTATGAAAGACAGATGAAAACAGATTTCTGTATTCAGGCAGTGGAGCGTTCTACCATTATTGCTATTGATCTTCAGCAGCAGGAACTTTTGCTGCAGAAACATCCGGTTATGGAGCGGTATTTCAGAATGATTTACCAAAGAGCTTATGCAGCTTCAGAAAGACGGATCCGTTACCTGTATGAGATGTCCAGAGAAGAGCTGTATGTACATTTCAGCACGCTGTATCCTTGGTTTATCCAAAGAATTCCTCAATATCTGATCGCTTCTTTTTTAAATCTTACTCCGGAATACCTCAGTGAGATCAGAGCAAAATTACGTTCTTAAACCAGTTTAAGATTTTTACAGATTATAAGTCGGAGATTTGTCATGTTATTAAAAGCCAATATCATGACAGACAAAAATGTTCAGTTTCCGCAGTTGTTTTTAAGGATAGCCATTTCTGTGACCATGCTTTCAGCAGTCGCAGACAGATTTGGTTTTTGGGGTAAGGATTCTGCATGGGGAAACTGGTCTAACTTTGAGTCTTATACCAGAAAACTAACCTTCTTTCTTCCTGAAGGCTTAAGTGTATTTTCTGCTTATACCGCAACTTTTTTTGAAATACTTTTTCCCTTGATGCTGCTTTTTGGGTGGAAAACCAGAACTGCAGCTTACGGAACAGGTTTTCTGCTGCTTGTATTTGCCTTGTCAATGTCTCTGGCATTAGGATTTAAAGCTCCTTTGGATTACTCTGTCTGGATAGGTAGCGCTGGAGCCTTTTTATTGGCAGTTCAGTCAAAGTATTCTTTTAGTATAGATCATTTAACCAACAAAAATAAATAATATTATGAGTGCAAGATTAAATATTGCCACAGTAGATTCAGCTGCTTACAAAGCAATGATGGGATTGGAAGGATATCTTCAGACCATTTCATTAAACCACATTCAAAAGGAATTAATTAAGATTAGAGCTTCGCAGATCAATAAATGTGCTTTCTGTCTTGATATGCATACAAAAGATGCTTTGAAATATGGAGAGACAACACAGAGGATCTTCATTCTTGAAGGATGGAGAGAAGCGAAAGATCTTTTCACAGAAGAAGAACAAGTGCTTTTGGCAATGACGGAAGAAATTACCCTGATTAGCCAGAACGGGCTTTCAGAAGAGGCTTTCCAAAAGGCAAAGCAGTATTTTGATGATGCACAGATTGCGCAGATCATTATGGCGATTGTAACCATCAATGCATGGAACAGGATTGCAATAAGTACTCATTTACCTGTTGCAAAATAGTTTCTGACTAAAGTTATTGACTAAAAAAAGAGCCTCTAAAATGAAGGCTCTTTTCTGTTTATAAAAATTAGGAGAAATATTTTAATTTTTTATCAGCATAAACTGAAAATCAGTAAACTTCTCACAGGAGAAGTTTACTGATGATATAAGATTAAATTTCGCTTAGCGCTGTATTGATAAAGTTTAATTCATCCTCAGAAAGATCTATTTCCATTGCTTTGGCATTATCAACAGCCTGCTGTGCATTTCTGGCTCCTGCAAGAACTACGGTAATAGCAGGTTGAATTGTAGTCCATCTTAATACCAGCTGTGAAAGGGAAGCTTTTTTTCCCTGAGCAATAGGCTCAATTTTTTCCAGAAAAGCTTTTACTTTATTTAAATCAAACTGAGAGAAATAGCCGTTTCTGTGGTCATTTTCTTTTAATTGATCCTGCTTGAAATACTTACCAGTCAATAGACCTCTTTCCATTGGACTGTAAACGATAATTCCTGAATTTTGCTCCAAAGAGTAAGGAACAAGATCATTTTCAATAGCACGGTTCAGCATGCTGTAAGATACCTGGTTGCTCGCTAAATGCAGCGTTCTGTTAGCCTCCTGCATCTGTGGAACGGTATAGTTGCTGACTCCTGCTTCACGGACTTTTCCTTGTTGGATCAGAAGTTCCATGGCTTCCATTGTTTCGCAGATCGGTGTGGTGTTGTCCGGCCAGTGAAGCTGTAAAAGGTCGATATAATCTGTTCCGAGTCTTTTTAAACTTTCTTCCACTTCTTTGATCACATTAGCCTTTGATGCATATTTGTAAACTGGAAGTGTTTTGCCTTCATCATCAGCATCGAAGAAAAACTCACCTTTCCCATTGTTGCTGCCGTCCCATACCAAACCGAATTTGGTTAATAACTGAATTTTTGAACGGTCTTTTCCTTTAATTGCTTCTCCGATCATCTCTTCACTGAGTCCGAAACCATAAAAAGGTGCCGTGTCGATAGAAGTTACGCCATGATCCAAAGAGGCATGAATTGAATTGATGGAATCTTGTTTTTCATTGCCGCCCCACATATTTCCTCCGATAGCAAAGGCTCCGTGAGTAATTGCAGACAGTTCCAGTTCCGTATTTCCTAATTTTCTGTATTCCATTTTTTGATTTATATTTAAACTTAAAATCACATAAGTTTTCGTTGTTCTTTAAACCATCTCGCCAAAATTTCTTGAATTTTCGCTCTCTTCTGTGGGAGGGGAATTCTCCTCGGTTCAACAATTGATCATAATAAAAAACCTTGTTTTTTGTATTTTATCTCTCGCAGATTTCTCAGATCATGCAGATTTTATGCTCAGAATAAAAATCTTTTGTGTTTTTTGTGTGGAGCTTTTTAACCACAGATTTCACAGATGTTTACTCATTTTTGTTGAGTCATCGCAAAGACGCAAGATTTTATCTAATTCGAATACTTTGAGGTGCCAAGATTTTATCTACGATAAAATTGAATACCGCTTTATTGACTATTGATTAAGTTCCTTTAAAATGGCTTCACCCACGCTTTTTGCAGACTGAGGATTTTGTCCTGTAATCACTCTCTGATCCGATACCACATGGTTCTGCCAAAGTCCTGATTTTTCAAATTTTGCACCTCTTTCTTTCAGCTTATCTTCCAGAAGGAAAGGAACTACATTCGTTAATTTTACTTCAGCTTCTTCCTCATTAGTAAAAGCGTTGATCTTTTTGCCGTCTACCAGATATTTTCCGTTATTCAACTTAATATTAACAAGGCCTGCCGGACCGTGACATACTGCGGCTACAATTCCGCCGTTCTCATAAATTTTTGAAGCGATGGCTGCTAATTCTGTATTGTCTGCAAAATCCCACATCGCACCGTGGCCTCCTGCATAGAAAATAGCAGCATAATTGTTGGTATCTACCTGAGAAGGCTGCAAAGAATGGTCAATTTTATTTTTATATTCTTTATTCTCCCAGAACTCTTTATTTACTGGATCTTTTAAATCAAATCCGTCTACTGGCGGAGTTCCGCCTTTGGGACTTACAAAATCAATTTCATAACCTGCTTTGTGAAGCACTTCCCACGGATGGGAAACTTCGCCCAGATAATATCCGGTGTCTTCACCGGTGTTTCCTTTTTTATCGTGGCTGGTCACGACAAATAAAATTTTCTTTTTCATATGTTTCGATTTTTGTTGTTGTGCTTGAACAAATCCTGCAGTCAGCAGAACTATAAATAAAAATGCTAATTTTTTCATGTTAAAGAATATGGGTTGTATAAATTTGTGGTTTTTCCTGCAATTTTTCATCAATGATGGTTCCGAAAGCCTGAATATAAGGTTGCTGGTTATGCTGTGAAAGTCCCTCTTCATTTTTCCATATTTCGTAGAAAACAAACTGGTTTTTGTCTTCAATTCCCTGATGAAGACTGTAAAGTTCACATGCGTCTTCTTTTCTGGTTTCTGTTACCATATTCTGAAGAACCTCCAGTACTTCTGATCTGTGTTCTTCCTTCGCTTTTATAATTGCTGTAAGATAAATTTTCATATTAATTAACTAAATAAATGTTTCGATTGAATTGTATTGAGGTTTCCATCACAGTTCTGTCCTTGCTTTGTCAGCATTACATAAACTGTTTGATGCAAATCCAAAATATCCGCCTGCAGGACCAAATCTGTTGACTGCTTCCTGTATATTGACAGAAATAGCTGGCTGTAATGCATATTTTTTACTGATGTTTTCTGCAATGTTTTTTATGGTTGAGGAACCGTTTTCTGCATAATAAATTGAGCCTGCTTCCGCTTTCTCCAAGGCCAGAGTGTAGAGCTCTGCAATATCTTCAATATGCACATTCGACCAGATATTTTCCCCTTTTCCGAAAAATATGCCATGACCCTTTTCTTTTGAAAAACCGATCAGGGCAGGAAGCTGGATACTTTCTTTTTTTAGGCCTAAGCCTTCTCCGTATACCATTGTGGGTACAATAACAATGCTTCTTATATTCTTTTGGGCCGCCTGAAGGATATAGTCGTTGATGAGAACCCTTGAGGCCATTTCCAACCTCGGATTCAACGGAATATCTTCTGTAAATACAAAGCTGTTTCCTTCGCCGTTTTCCTTACCGCCAAATATGGCAGAACCGGAAGTGAAAATCAGGGTCTTGCCACTGCCTTCCATTATAGTGACGAAACTATCTGCCGCATAAGCATCATCGGCAGAATCTGCATTGTGTATCACTGCATCAGCTTCAGAAACCGCTGCTCTTAAAACAGTCTCATCATGAATGTTCCCGATAATGGGCTCAATACCCCACGATCTTAGCTCTTCGGCATGGCGGTCATTACGGATCAGCCCCATTACTTTATAATTCTTTTTAAGTAATTTTTCTGCAATGGTACCCCCGATATAGCCGGTAATTCCTGTGATTAATATTTTTTTCATGATGCCAGTTGAGGTTTTAGTTCCTGTGCAAAAACATGTTCAAGATGCGCTCTGTAAAGCTTCATATCACGTTCGATATTGGCATTTTTCTCCACATCATGGAAATGAAAACCTTCTATTTTTTCTAAAGAAACAAAGGCGTTCATTTTATGGAATCCAAATAATGGTCCATTATCCACACTCGTTTCATTGAAAAATTCTCCGGGAAGCGTAAAAGCAGTTTCAGGAGCATTCCAGCTTGTAGTTACCATATATTTTCTTCCGCCCAGCATCCCTCCGGTTCCATAATTGATCTCCGGATTTTCTGAAGTTCGCCCGTCACTCATATAAATTCCTTTGGCATGACCGGCTGTGAAAACTTCGTCGATGTACTTTTTAAAACCGTTCGGAAGCTGAAACCACCAGATTGGAGTATGGTAGATAATCAAATCTGCCCAAACAAATTTCTTTACCTCTTCATCCTTATCAAAACCTTCTGAAACCTGTGTTGTTTTTACTTCTACATTTTCAAATTTTTTCAACACTTCTAAAGTGTTTGCAGCAATAGTATCATTATATTTTCCTCCGGAATGTCCGAAATTTTGTCCTCCGTTGATGATCAGTATTTTTTTCATTTTTTATGATTGTTTAAATTTTATGATGCAAAGTTAGCGTGCTGTATTGTATAATAAAAATAGTATAAATTATAGCTAGCTATTATTTTTATAATAGTTTGAATTTTAGTATTTATGTGAAATGTCATATGATGAATGCATCAGATTGTTGGATCTCTCATGTACATTTGTTTACTAAATTGAATATAATGATCCAGATTGCAGTTTTTAGTGATATCCATGGAAACCTTCCTGCCTTAGATGCCGTGCTTGATGATATAGAAAGAAAGGGAATTCAGCAGAAATTCTGCCTTGGAGATCTCATAGATTTTGCTCCATGGGGAAATGGAGTAATTGAAAAGATAAAAACTCTCAATATCCCTTGTCTGATGGGAAATCATGATGAAAGAGTAGCTTTTGATATTTCCGTTGCTCCTTTAGCCAAGCATTCAGAAGAAGAAACTAATGCCAGATTTATAGCTATTGATCATTCCAAAAAACATATTACACAAGAGAATAAGAGATTTTTATCAGCACTTCCTTTTCATTTAAAATTAAATTATAAAATAGGGAAGAGGCATTGGAATATTCAGCTTGTTCATTCAAGTTTGTCCAGTAATGACACCTACCTTTATGAGTCTGAAAATGATGAGGTTTTTGCTGAAATGCTGAAAGAATCCCAATCTGATATTATTGTAATGGGGCACACTCATTTGTCATTTAAAAAATGCTTTGACCATACTAGCTGGGCTGTTAATTGTGGTTCGGTAGGACGTTCCAAGGAAGAGAATCGTCTGGCCTCTTATCTGATCATTACGATGAATGAAGATCAGGTTATTCCTGAAATTATACAAATACCTTATCCACTTGAAGAAACTGTCCAGGGAATTGAAAAAAGTGGAATTCCGGATTATTATGCTGCTTTTCTAAAAAATGAAAAAACATCAGTATTATAATTATTTTGTAGTTTTGTATTAGAATATTTATAATTAAAGTTATGGTCAATCTAGAATGGTACCGCACTTTTAAAGCGATATACAAAACCGGAACCCTCACGGGCGCAGCAGATTCCCTGTTTATTTCCCAACCGGGCGTAAGTCTGCATTTAAGTTCATTGGAAGCTTATGTAGGCTATAAATTATTTGACAGGACCGGCAGAAAAATGATGCCGACAGAAAGAGGGAAAGTCTTATTCAATGCTGTTTCTGAACCTATTGCAAGATTGGAAGATGTAGAGAAAAACTTCCAGAAATCTACAGAAAAACTGACTCCAACAATTAGTGTGGGCATGTGTTTTGAAACCTTTCAGACCACGTTGGAACAGTACGTTTCTACTTTACCTTTTAACCTGATTATCAGTTTCGGAGAATATCCGGAAATGCTGGATCAGCTGGATAAAGGTATTTTAGACCTGATTATTACTCCCAAAAAAGGAATTTCGCCCAATATTGAACACGAAGCATTTTCTTCTGAACAGATTATTCTGGTAGGCGGAAAAGATATCGACACCGATAGCTTTCAGGAAACCCTTAAAATCAAAGGTATTGAACACGCTGAAAATTGGCTGAAGCAGGAAAAATGGTATGGAACAACAGGTGATATGGAACATCTCTTCCAGTTCTGGATTATGAATTTCGGACATAAACCGAATTTCCGCCCGAATTATATTGTTCCCAATTTAAATTCCATTATCCGTTGCCTGAAAGGCGGAACCGGACTGGCTGTGGTTCCCCATTTTCTATGCAAAAATGAAATAGAAAACGGAGAGATCAAGCTGATCTGGGAGGGTGAAAAAAAGCTGGAAAATATCCTGTATTTCGGATGCAGAAAAAAAACAAGTTATCAGTCTGAAATCGATCATATTAAAGGATTATTCAGAAAGGTCATGGGCCAAAATGAGCATGTCGTGCATCTGTAAACCGTTTTCGTAAATAGGGAATGGGTAGTTGTCTATAAAAAAATCTTTACGCATTCCTTTTTTTAAAAAACCGTTCTTTTCATAGAATTTAATCTGCTGGAATCCGGTGTCTGATGTTCCTACAGTTAAGGTTTTAAAACCACTTTCTTTGGCTATCTGTTTTGCTTTATCAATCAGAAGACCACCAATTCCCTGGCTCCTGTAGTTTTCAAGAACTGCTATGTTTTTGATCTCCAGTTCTGTGCTGCTGTTTGGGTAAAGTGCCATTACTGCTATATCCAAGAGTTTATCCTGCAAAAGATAAATATCACAGTTAAAAATATATTTGTCGATAGCTTCCACAGTTTCGTCAGCAAGCAGCAGCAAATCATAGGGAATCTCTGATCCGGAATTTATTTTATTGAAATTAAATTTCTCCATTTATAAAGTCATATGAATGATCGGATAGTCTTTTCCCGAACCGTCTTTTTCTGATCTTCCAGTCTGTCTGAAACCCATTTTCTCATAAAACCCAATAGCGAGAGGATTCTGTTCGTTTACATCTACTTTTGTCAGTCCCGTTTTCTCCTTCATAAACTCATATAAAGTTCTCCCAAAACCTTTTCCACGAACATCATTGTGGATAAAAAGCATTTCCAGATTGCCTTCTGCTACGGCAGCAAAACCTTCTGCCTGATCATTTTCTGTAATCAGATAAACTTCCAGATTAGGGAGATAATCTCTGGGAATTACTTCTTGGAAATAGTTGAAATCTTCTTCGGTAAGAAAATAATGGGTAGCTTTCACAGCAGATTTCCATATCTCCATAATCCTCGGATAGTCTCCTGCTTCTGCCAATCTGATTGATTGCATTATTTTTGATTTAATGCAAAAGTAAGTAATAGAAGCTAGATTTAGAAATTCCAAATTAGGAATCATGATATATTAGAGATCTTGGATTCCATTTTTTCAGGAGTATATTTTACAACAACAAGATAGAGTGGAGAAAATATTAATAAACACTCTCAAAAATAGTTTAAAAACAGTAAAAATGGTAGGCAGAAATACCGAATTTTTATTGCAAATTTGTTAGACTTTACATTAATATTAAAAATTAAATTAAAGAATTATGCAAAAGAAAACCTACACAGGGCAACCTGTAGTGACCTTAAATAATGGAGTAGATATCCCTGCCTTGGGCTTTGGAGTCTGGCAAATGGAGAATCTGACAGAATGTGAGGAGGCAGTTGTGAAAGCTATCCAAACAGGATACAGAATGATTGATACAGCGGCAATTTACCAAAACGAAACGGCAGTAGGCCAAGGCGTAAAAGATAGTGGTGTAAACAGAGATGAGCTTTTTATCACTTCTAAGGTATGGGTGCAGGATCACGGCTATGAGAAGACAAAAAGTGCATTTCAAAGAACACTGGACAGGCTTCAGATGGATTATCTGGATATGTATCTTGTTCACTGGCCTTACGGTGATTTCTTAGGAACCTGGAAGGCTTTAGAAGATTTGTATAGTGAAGGAAAGATCAAAGCAATTGGTGTCTGCAACTTTACTGTAGAAAAACTTGAAGAATTAAAAGCTAATTCAACGGTTCTTCCGGTGATCAATCAGATCGAGCTTCACCCGGTTTTCCAGCAGAAAGAACTTCAGGTGTATGACAGGGAAAATAATATCATTACCCAACCATGGAGTCCGCTTGGAAACGGAAATGCAGACCTTTTAAACAATTCTGAATTAAAAGCTATTGCCGGAAAATATAATAAAACAGTGGCTCAGGTTATTCTAAGATGGCACCTTCAGGAAGGGTTTGTAGTGATTCCAAAGTCTGTAACTCCTTCCAGAATTGAAGAAAACTTTAATGTTTTTGATTTTGAACTGACTGAAGATGAAATGAATATTGTCCGTTCTTTAGATACAGGAAAAAGACTGTTCTTTGATCCGAAAGATCCTGAGTGGGAAGAAAAGATGCTGAAATCCGTAGCGGATATTTAATATAAATATTTCCCTATTTCTCCCGCAGATCAAACCGGTCACAGATTTAATATAACGGTCTGCTGGATCAGTTTAATCTGTGGGATTTTTTTATAAACAATTAATGTCTGTGAATAATATCATGTTGTATAAAACGAATGGATGACCAGATTTTTGTAAATTTTAGATAAAATAATTCCTATGTTTTGGCCGGACACAATCAGTAAAAGATTAAATATCAGATACCCTGTAATTCAGGCCCCGATGTTTGGGGTAAGTACACCGCAGATGACTGCTGCCGCTGCAAAAGCCGGATGTCTCGGGTCACTGGCATTAGCAGACCTTTCGGCAGCTCAATCTGTAGAGCTCATCAGAGAGACCAGAAAACTCACAGATCAGCCATTTGCTGTCAATATTTTTGTTCATCGTATTCCTGAGCAAACAGATTCTTTGAAAGAAAAATTTGCTAAAACCAAACAGTTTATTGCCCAACTTGCAAAAGAAAATAATATAGAAGTTCAGCTTCCTGATCTAGAAGAGATCAAGGTGAACGGTTACCATGATCAGTTAGATACAATTATTGAAGAAGGTTGTAAAATTCTGAGTTTTACTTTCGGAAACCTGGATGATAAAAGCATTCAGAAGCTAAAAGAGAATGGGATAACACTTATCGGAACCTGTACTTCTGTAGAAGAAGCATTAATCCTGGAGAAATCGGGAATTGATATCATCTGCGTGCAGGGAATTGAAGCCGGAGGTCACAGAGGAACTTTTGATGCCGATGTTATTCCTGAGATTGGGGGGATATCCCTATTTTCTAACGTTTATGATCATCTTAAAGTTCCGCTGATTTATGCAGGCGGTATTTACAATGGAAAAACTCTAAGAGCGGTAAAAGAGCTTGGAGCACAGGGATTCCAGGTCGGAAGTATGTTACTGGCATCACAGGAAAGCGCTTTACAGCCGTTTGAAAAAGAAAGACTGAAAAATGTAACAGAAAAGGATATTGTCCTCACAAAAAGCTTTTCGGGACGGTATGCGAGAGGAATTAAAAATAAATACATCGACACTCTTGAAAACTCAGCCTATATTCTGCCTTATCCTTATCAGAATAAACTGACGAATGAATTGCGCAGGGTCTCAAAAACATTGAATAATCCTGATTTTGTAGGTATTTGGACAGGGCAGTCAATTCACGATTACAGTGAACTTTCTACAGAGGATATCCTGAAAAATTTGATTCAAGGTGTTGAAATCAGATCATAGATTTCTAAGAAATGAAAAAAAACAAAATCCTTTCATGCCTTATGAAAGGATTTCTTTGTTATATAAAATAAATAATTTACTTAGTCAGATCCAGTCCACCGAAATTACCTGAGCTCATCATCAGGAAAACACCGTCTGTTTTATCTAGCGTTTCCCAGTATGCATGAAGATCTTCAGCATTGGTGAATACTCTCAGCCTATCATTTTTGAATTTTTCTTTAATGAATTCCGGGGAAATAGGTTCCATTCTTTTGATCTTTAAGGCATCTTCAGAATAAAAAACAACTGCCTCATCCAATCCGTCCATTGCATGATCGTACTGCTCTAAGAACAATGGATTTAAGCTTGAATAGGTATGAAGTTCAAGAAATCCGTATTTTTTTTCCTGTTTGAACTGTTCACAGAAAGCCTTTACTGCAGCTTTTACCTTGCTCGGTGCATGGGCAAAATCCTTATAAAGCGTTCCTTTATCTTCTCTTTCCACTTTTTCAAGACGTTTGGAAGCTCCTTTGAAGCTCATGATGGCTTCGTAGAAATCCTCATCCATAATCCCCAGCTGTCGGCAGATATGTCTCGCACCTTCCATATTGAGAAGGTTATGGGCGCCAAAAACAGAAAGAGGAACGTCGCCCATTTCAGTCTTTAGATAGACTTTTCCGTCGTTGATCTCATATTCAGGAGTTTTATAAGGAATTTTTCTGAAATAATTTTCAGCGGCTTCCACTACTTTTACCACTTCAGCATCTTCCTCATTGTATACCAGAACACCGCCTGCAGTAATACTTGCTACAAATTTTCTGAACTGGTCAATATAATCGTCAAACGTTTTGAATACATTGATATGATCCCATGCTATACCGCTCATTAAAGCAATATTAGGCTGGTAAAGAAGAAACTTGGAGCGAAGATCGATAGGAGAGGAAAGGTATTCATCACCTTCCAATACCATAAAATCGTTGTCCTGAGTGAGTTTTACCATACAGTCAAAACCTTCCAGCTGGGCACCCACCATAAAATCTACATCCTTTTGGTGAAAGTTCAGGACGTGAAGAATCATAGAGGTAATCGTTGTTTTACCGTGAGATCCGGCAATAACCACTCTTGTTTTGTTTTTAGACTGCTCGTAAAGGAATTCAGGATATGAATAAATTTTCAAGCCCAGTTCTTTTGCCTTTGCCAGTTCAGGATTGTCCTGATGAGCATGCATTCCAAGGATAACGGCATCAATATCCGATGTAATCTTTTCCGGAAACCAGCCCATTTCCTGAGGCAGAATTCCTCTCTTTGCAAGTCTGGATTTTGAAGGTTCAAAAATAGCATCATCCGAACCTGTTACCTGATATCCTTTATCTTTTAATGCGATAGCAAGATTATGCATGGCGCTTCCGCCGATAGCAATGAAGTGGGTTTTCAACTTTATTTACTTTTTTTTACATTGTTATTAATGATTTCCTGAAAAGCATTCAGAATATTGTTCCAGTTCGTTGCATAATTCGGCATGATTGTACTGGCATCTGTCTTGCTGCCTTCATTAGCGCCTTTCTTTACATTGATGGAAGTGGTCACATGATCATACAGCTTCTTATGGTCTTCCTGTATCCTTCTGAAATTGTTCTGGGAAAGAACCTGGTCCAGTTTTTTCAGATCTTCATCAGAAATTTTGAAATCCTGTTTATATTTTTTCCCCTGGCCGTCAAAAGAATAATGAGCATTGTTGCCTTTGACTAGCAGGTTCTCATAGATTGGAGCATAGCCTCCGCTTCTCGAATAACTTATATCAAAATCTGAATATACTTTCTGACTGTTGCACGAAACTAATACTATGACCGTGAATATGATCCCTAATATTTTGTTCATAATTTTACTTACTTTAATTATTTGAATCCTTTTGATCTAATTTTTTAGCTTTAAGTTCTTCATCATAATTGTGCAGTAAATTGAAGTCTTCTGTCTGCTCAATGGCAGTCATGATCTTCAATAAGATTTCAGGCGCTTTTTCGTTGTCGTAATCTATATCCAAAGGTGCCTTGAATTCCATGGTAGGTTTTACACCTGTAACCTTTACACGGAGCCCTTTTTTGTCAAATGCCCTTCTGAATCCATTGATCTTGATAGGAATTACAATTGGGCGCTGGTTTTTGACCAGTTTGGCGGTACCTCTTCGTCCCTGTGCAAAAGCAGAAGTAGTACCCTGAGGGAAAGTAGCTACCCAGCCGTTGTCCAAGGCTTTCATAATATTGTCAACTTCTGTTAGATCTACCATTCTGTTGACATTTTTCCCTTCTGCTCTCCAGGTTCTTTTTACCGTTACAGCACCCGCAATCTTGAAGATCTTTGGAAGGATCCCTTTATTCATGGTTTCCTCTGCTGCCACATAGTAAAAATCGATCTTTGGATTGAGCAGATAGATCGGGTTTTTGATCGTGTCCAGATATCCGTTGTTTACAGCACAGAATGCATGATACATTGCTGCCACATCTGCAAAATAGGTCTGATGGTTGGATACGAAAAGCACATTGGAATCCGGAAGATCCACAAGGTGTTCAGTACCGGTTATCTTTAGTTTATTAAAGCCATTGAACCTTCTATAGGACACAACTCCTAAAATAAAAATGATTAACCTTTTTAAAAAATAAGGTGTTCCGAATGCATCGGTGAATATATTTTTCTTCGCCATCTCAATTAAACACGGTAGTGCAAAGTTACATTTTTTTCAGTAACTGGCTAAACTCGCTCAATATCATTGCCGTAGCTCCCCAAATAATATATCCGTTGAAATTAATGACCGGAACTTCATGTCCGGAAGCACCCGGCAGTTCCATCATTTCAGGATTATCAGGAAGACTGAGGAAAGAAGTAATAGGGAATTCTATGGTTTCCACCGCTTCGCTCTGCTGAAGAATGAAAAGCGGATTCTTCTTCGTATACGAAATGTAGGGATATACGTAGAAATTACTCGGCGGGATATAGATAGGGGACATCTCTCTGATTACCCTTATGTAATGTTTTTCTATTCCAATCTCTTCCGAAGTTTCACGTACAGCTGTTTCAGCAAAATCTCTGTCCATTTCCTCGCGTTTTCCGCCAGGCAGTGAAATCTGTCCGCTGTGCCTGTCATGCTCATTAATCGTTCTCTGGATCAAAGGAAAATACCATTCATTGTTTTTAAGGTATAATACGATGTTGACGGCTGCAAATTTTGGGTTTTTTGCCAGCACTTCATCATACGTAAATACAGGTCGGGAAGGCGGCGAGAATACCCCATGGGCATTGATCCCGGGCAGTTCCACATTAGTAATTTTCCTCAATAAATCTTTTCCAAAACTTTCCATAGCTCAAATTTAAGAATATATACTGAAGAAAAGAACAGGCATTAACATTAATTAACCATTGACAAAGGAATTTAAAGAGGAAAATATTCAAAAGATCGAAGAGGCCAGGGAATTCAGGTATTTGGCATTTTTTGATTGAAAATTTAGACTTATTCTTATTTTTTTAAGGAATTTACAGCAATAGTGTACCGTGTTTTTACGTAACTGAAACACGTGATTTCGGGGAAAGGGTAAACAGTGACATCCGGAACTGTAAACCATGATTTTTAAAATTTACACTTTTGCAGTGGTTTCTCATTCGGGTCTAGCCTATACCTTTGTCATACTATTAACCAATTAATTTTACTAAGATGAAAAACTTTATCACAGGTGTATTTACACTAATGGCCATGAGTTTCGGCTTCGCACAATCCAATATTGATGTGACTGCCCAGATCGGAAACTTGAACGTAGCTACTGTAGACCAAACCGGTCTTTTGAACATCAACTCTCTGACTCAAGATGGAAACCGTAATACGGCAGACATAGATCAGGTAGGAGTTTTAAACATTAATACTGCCGAAAGTATCGGAAACAGAAACTCTATTGATGTAGACCAAATAGGTCTTGGAAATACAAATGATGTAAGCCAGATGGGAAACAGAAACTCCGCAGTTACATGGCAGCTGGGAGCTTTTAACTCTACAGAACAGACTCAGATCGGAAGAAGAAACGAAACCTCTTCTCTACAGTTGGGTATAGGAAACGCAGTCGTACAATATCAGGATGGCAGAAGAAATGATGCTTCAGCGATTCAGCTGGGTAACGGAAATGATGCTTATCAGATCCAGCTTGGAAGAAGAAATGAAGCCAACGGACTTCAAGTAGGAAATAATAACTTCTTGGTACAGTATCAGGCTGGTAATGATAATAGTGCTACTCACGATCAGGCAGGGAACAGCAATATTGCTGCTTCTGTACAGATTGGTGACAATAATATGACTGTCGGAGTACAGGCTGGAAACAGTAATCAGCTATACCAACTTCAATCAGGAGATTCTAATACAGCAGTTGACGTTCAAATGGGTAATAATAACTTTACCTGGGTAGCTCAAAGTGGAGATTCTCACATTCATGTAGGAACCCAGATGGGTAACGGAAATTCAATGGTAATTAACCAATCCAATTAATCTTGATGAATTGTAATCTAAAAAGGAGAAACCACGGTTTTCTCCTTTTTAAGCTTTCATGATAAACATACCCGGAAACCGTGATTTTTTATATCTACCTGCTGGGTGTGTTTTTCCCGATACTCTATTCATGTACCTTTATTAAAAATTAATATCATGTTGAAACTGGGTTGGGGTGCCTTTACACTTTGCACAGTACTGTGCGTACAGGCACAGCAGATAGACTGGGATAAGGTCAACAGCAGTACAGTTATTGATCTCATTGCAAGACAACAGACAGAACAAGGGCTTTACGGCTCCAATATTATTCAGATAGGCGATCATAATGATGCCGAACTTTCCCTCAATGCCAAAACAAATATTGCAGTACAGCAGCTTGGCGACTACAATACCCTTTATTTTATTAACTCATTTACCGACACTGAAACCAAAACTGCCATTACTGCTGAAGGAAATAACAATATCATTGATATTACCGGAAGCAACAGTATTTCAGACGGAATGCATATCAATGTAAAAGGGGACAACAAAACCATTTTCATGAGAAACTATTAAAACACAAGTGATGAAACTTTTATATTCCTTAGGTATGTGCACTTTATTTATCTTCCTGTCTGCAATGGTTGATGGGCAGGAAGATAAAAAAGTGAATGCCAGAATAGAAAGCAGCATCCTCGAAAACCAGATCAGGGTCAAAGCTGTTGCTGTTAATAATACCCCGGTTTACAAAGAATTGAATTACCTTTTGGTTTCCATTAAAAAGGGGAGCAGCGGAAACCTCTCCAACAATCAGCAAAGTGGAAAATTTTCTATCAGTCCCAATGAAGTGAAAGTTTTATCGGAGATCAATGTCAATCTTGAGCAGAAAGACGCCCTGAAAGCCTTCCTTTATCTGAGGGATGAAGAAACCCAGAAGCTGGTCGCCAAAGATAGTCTGGAAATTAATACCGATCTGTTCAAAAAGAAAACAGCCAAAGTGGAAGAAGATGCCGTCTTTGAATTGAAAGGCCTCACCATTGACGATACCAAAACAAAAGTTGGAAAAGACTTTTATGATCTTTTTTATATGCAGTACAGCCAGCTCCCTGATAAAGGCAGCAGTGCAGTTACCGTTTCCGAACTTCCCCTCCGTGGAACCAGTGGCCAGATCAATATCCAGATCGATGATAAGCTGATTTACAGCTTTATGACCAATCCAAACGAAGATTATTTAAAAGAACAGCTGGCAGCCAGCTTAAAATATATCAAAGAGTTTAATACCAGGAAAAACCTTATTAAAAATGAATTCATCTACTAAAAACGTCCGCCATGAAAACTTTTATCATTATTTTGACCTTTATTGCGGGTATATTCTCCGGAAAGTCCCAGCAGCTCATCTATAAGCCCATTAATCCCGCATTCGGAGGCGATACTTTTAATTATCAGTGGCTTTTAAGCTCAGCCAATGCCCAAAACCAGTTTGATGAAAAAAACAATGATTTCAGCAGTCTGCTGGACAATGTCAATTCTCTAGACAGCTTCAGCCAGAGCCTCAACAGGCAGATCCTGAGTGAGCTTTCCCGGAAACTTTTTGAAGATCAGTTCGGAGAAGGCAGTTTAAAGCCCGGAAATTATCTCTTCGGATCCCTTTATCTTCAGATCACTACCACAGCTCAGGGACTTTTGATTAATATTTTGGATACCAGTTCAGGCGATCAGTCCGAGATCGTGATTCCAAAATAAAAAATAACTAAAAACCAGACTTTACCATGAGAACTTACATTTACACCAGAATTTTTTTCTGTACGTTCCTGCTGTGCCTATTGCAGGCCTGCAGCTCCATTCTGGGTCTTCCTTCCGATCCTGAGAGATCCACCATGGGAGAACTCACACCTTCTACTGCGGAATTGAGAAATCTTCCACTTCCCCAGGAGAAAATTGTAATAGGTGTATACAAATTCCGGGACCAGACCGGTCAGTATAAACCGTCTGAAAACGGAAATAACTGGAGTACTGCCGTTCCGCAGGGGACTACCACTATTCTTATAAAAGCACTGGAAGACAGCCGGTGGTTTATCCCGATTGAAAGAGAAAATATCGCCAACCTTTTAAACGAAAGGCAGATCATCCGGTCTACCAGACAAGAATACATGAAAGATGCCGATAAAAACAGTCAGGCACTTCCTCCGCTTCTTTATGCGGGAATCCTTCTGGAAGGCGGTGTGATCTCTTATGACAGCAATGTCATGACCGGTGGTTTGGGAGCGAGATACTTTGGAATTGGCGCTTCCACACAATACCGGCAAGACAGGATTACAATTTATCTGCGTGCTGTTTCTACCCTTAACGGCGAAATCCTCAAAACGGTTTACACCTCCAAAACCATCCTCTCTACAAGCGTTAACGGAAGTTTTTTCAGATATATTGATACGGAAAGACTTCTGGAAGCTGAAGTAGGGCTTACCCAGAACGAGCCCATACAACTGGCCGTGACTGAATCTATTGAGAAGGCCGTAAGATCTCTGATCATTGAAGGCATCAGGGATAAAATTTGGGGAAAAGCATCCGAAAACCTAACCGGTTATCAGGCTCTCATTAATGATTATAATAAAGAGCAGGAAGAAAATGTAGGTAGAACTGTCGGTAATAAATTTCCTGAGAATTACAGACAGAAAATTTCTGTTTTTGCCAATGTGGAAGCCCAGAAGATCAAAGATGATTATGTAAATCCTAAAATGAATGCAGGCGGAAAATTGGGAATTAAATATTTTATCAGTCCCAATTTTAATATAGAGGCAAGTGGAAGTTATTTCACTTTGGAAAATAAAAATATCATTAAAAGAAATTATGTTGTTCCGGAGTTTAACCTCGAATATCTCCTGTTTCCGAAATACAGATTTAGTCCATACGTCTATGGAGGACTGGGAGCCATGTTTTCAAAATATAAACCTGAGTACAAAGGCCAGGTTGGCGGTGGATTGGAATATATGATCAGTAATAATACGGCGATCCGGGCTTCATCCCAGTATGATATCGGTTTTAAAGATAACTGGGAAGGAATGGTGAACGGGAAAAGAAAAGATCAGGCACTCCGGTTTGCCCTGGGAATCAATTTTTACCTTGGAAACAAATAAAAACATGAACTATGAAAACTTTAATTAAAATACTCAGCATACTCATTCTTACTTTTTGTCTGTTTTCATGCGATGAAGAACTTGTAGAACAGGTTCAGACAGGAATATTGAAAGGGAAAGTGGTAAAAAGAGGAACTAACGTACCTATCTCTAACGTTAAAATTTTTACAGCACCTACTACACAGACCGTTTTCAGCGGAACAGACGGCACATTTGAAATTGCTGCCTTGCCGATAGGAAATTATTCTGTGAAAGCCGAACTTTCCGGTTATCTCACCACTTTTCAGGGTGTTAATATACAAAATCAAAACCAGGTTGTTACCGTGGTTTTTGAAATGGACGATGACGAATCGCTCAATTCTCCTCCTTCCACACCGCAGTTGCTAAGTCCGGTAGACAATGCGGTGAATCAGCCTTTAAACGTAGAACTGACATGGACCGCTACGGATCCTGATACGGCTGATGTTTTAAAATATAGTTTAACAATTAAAAATAATCTGGATACCAATGCAATTCAGGTTAATGATTTGACTGTGAATCACTATTCGCTTTCAAATTTGAAGTTTGGTGTTAGTTACTTCTGGCAGGTGTCTGTTTCGGACGGCATTCACCCGCCAGTTTTAAGTACCACCAGTAAATTTACCACCAATACGGTTCCTGCCAACCGCTATCATTACGTACAGAAGCAAAACGGAAATTTTGTAATTATATCCAGTGATGCGCAGGGAAATAATTTTCAGTTGACCAATTCATCCTACAACAGCTGGAGGCCAAGGAAAAATAACAATGCAGGACAAATTGCTTTTCTGCGGACCGAAGGTGGAAATACCCATATTTATACAGCAAATCCTGACGGATCCAATCCTTTTAAAGTAACTACGGTTCCCACAGCAGGCTTTAATAATTATGAAATAGATTTTGCATGGAGTACAAACGGCCAGGAAATCCTTTATTCAAATTTTAATAAATTGTACAGGATCAATAAAGACGGAAGCGGGCTTACGCTGGTTTATACCACTCCGGACGGAAGCATGATTTCTGAATGTGACTGGAGCTACGATGGAAGCAAAATCGCGTTAAAAACAAATGATTTCAACGGTTATAATACGAAAATCTACATTGTTGATATAACAGGAACCGTCTTGAAAACCATTATCTCAGGAATTTCCGGTGCTGCAGGCGGACTGAATTTTTCTGTAGACGGCCAAATGCTTTTGTTTACGAGAGATGTTTCAGGATATCAGGACGGAAGCGGAAATTACCGCCAGCTTAATTCTAATATTTTCATCTATAATTTAACCAATAATACAATTTATGACATTTCCACAGAAAGCGAAAAACCGCTGGGAACTAATGATCTTGATCCAAGGTTCTCACCGAATAATGCACAGGTGATCTTTACGAATACTTCCAATGATAATATTTCACAGAAAAATGTAATGGTGATTGACCTCAATAGTACAATGACCGATTTATCAAGAGTCTCTCTATTTAGTAACGGTGAAATGCCGGACTATGAGTAGAGAAAAATATTGAATTGTGAATTGTGAACAGGGAATGGTCAATTATCAATAATGGTAGTTGACCATTTTGCTTTGTTGGTGTTTTAGAATGCAGTGTGTGACATTAGGTTTGACAGTTCTAAAATTTGAAAATATAAAATACATTAAAAGTGAATTGGAGAAGTATATAAGAGTGATTTTTCTGATAGTTATCTTAATTCTTTTTTTTCACTCCATTATTCCATTCACTTGCAAAGCAAAACTCACCATCGACTCACTAATTTCCAAAAAAATTCCAAACCTGATGGTTTGGAATTTTTTTGGAAATTAGTGAAATTGTTTTTCATCAGTCAATAATGTGGTTTTCTAAGGCATATTTTACAATTCCTACGGAATTTTTTGCGTTTAATTTTAAGAGTATTCTTTTGCGGTGGGTTTCTACCGTATTGATGCTGATAAAGAGTTTTTCAGAAATATCTTTACTGCTGAAGCCGTCGCATATCAGTTTCAGGATCTCCATTTCTCTGCGGGTCAGCGGTTCTTTGATGTGTGGGTTTGGTTTTCCCTCCTCACTGCTGATAAAGTTGATCATTCTTTCTTTTGCGTGGTCGCAGATGTAGATTTCGTTCAGAAGCAGCGCGTTGATAGATCTCATAAACTCATCGTATCTGCTGTTTTTGTCAAGATAGCTCTTTATTCCTTTGTTAAAAAGCTTCCGGATGTCAATCATATCATAACTATTGCCTATGACAATAATCTTGATTTTTTTGTTTGTGGAGGTAATGTCTTCTACAAGTTTGAAAATATCAGTTAGCATAAGCATATTGGAGCTAATAACCAGTATTTCCGGAGGGTCTTCTTTTAGTTGTTCAAATAAGGGTTCATAAGAATTACAAATGTCAATCGTATTAAATATTTTGCTCTGTGAAAGCAGTTTTGATAAACCTTCTGTATACAACAAGGGTTCATCAAAAAAGGTTAATCTTGGTTTCATCATGGTTAGTTTTGTTTATATAAAAATATAAAAAAAACTTCACATTTTAAACAAAAGTAATAATTATTTGTAATTTTTTATACAAATAATGCTTATAAAATGAAAATTTTATTGATTATTTGATAAATAATTCTCTTATTGTGGATCTTTAAACATTAATTTTAGAGTTATTTTGCCTAAAGTGCTGTAATTGTGGTGATTTTTAGATGTATCATGCTTCTCATTGTTGTTTTTTAATTAACAGAGTAGGGATATGTTTTACAGGAAAATTCACTGACCTGGCAATGAAACAAAATTCATTGGCTTTATGATGAAGTTCTTTTGCTTTTTCAACCATAGATTCTTCTGTTACTGTAACAGACGGCTGTAAGGTTACGGAGGTAAATTGTCCGCTTCCTTCTGCTGTTTCAGTCATTATCCCTATAACTTTATCTGTATAATCGGTTACAATGATCCCTTCCTCAGAGCAGAAATGAAGATACCAAAGCATGTGACAGGAAGAAAGTGAAGAAAGCAGCATATCTTCCGGATTATGTTTTGTTTTGTCTCCACGAAATGCCGGATCAGAAGAGCCTTCAATAACAGCTTTATTTTCGATGTTGACTGTGTAGCTTCTTTCGTAGTTCCTGTAGCTGCTGGTACCAGTTCCTTTATTGCCTGTCCAATGGATCGTGGCTTTGTAGTGATGTTCTTTGCTCATTTTTACTGCAATAGTTTAGATTTAAAATAAAAAAAGTATCTGCTAAAATTAAGCAAATACTTTTCAAATCAAATGTATGGAGTTTTATTTTTTTTAGTTCCGAATAAGTTTTTTCGTTGATATTTTTCCATTCTCAAATGTTACTTTTGCTACATATATTCCTTTTGAAATTTCAGAAATATCTGAATTATTTTCTTGTACAGTTTTTACAAGCTTTCCTTCAAGAGAATAAATTTCAATCTTATTTATTTTTTCTTTTGTTTGGTAAACTAAGTTTTGCTTAACAGGATTTTCGAAAGAAATATCATTATTAATTTTTTTAATATCTGTTGTTGATAATGTGGGGCTGTTTAAAAGATATTTAACGATAACTCCTGTGTTTGTAATGATATTATCGCTGTTAACAAACATCTCGGGATAGAATGAATCATAAATGTTTACATCCAAATAATAGCCAAAACTGGAATCTACTAAACCATTTTGGGTTATTTTTGAAATAAAATACGAACCATTTGCTGTGATTACAGGACTATATCCAACAATATAATAATATCCATTTTTTTCAATCATATTTAAAATCAATGTATAAGTACCAAAGCTTGCATTTAGGTTATTAGTAAAAGTATTATCAACCGTTCCATCTGGATTTATTTTTAAAACTCCAGTGCTATTCAAACTCTCTACGTAAATAAATTTATTATTGCTGTCCATAAATACACGATCGGCTGTCGCATACTGACCAAAACCGTTAGCATCAGTTAATGATACAACTCCATTATTTCCGAAACTAGTCATTGGATGTCCGTTTGAATCAAATTTTTGAATGAAGTTATTGTTGAAACAGTTTATATTAGATTGATTATCAATAAATAAATCCATTCTGGAAAAGGTGCTTCCTTGTGTAGGTACAATCCCATTGTTTCCGAAAGTGGTATCAATACTCCCATTAGCATTTAACCTGTAAATTATATGGTATTGAAATTGTCCAGACATACTATTGCCATCGATCCCATGAATAATTATTTTTTCATTCTGTAAAAGGAATCCAAAAGCGTTATAGTTTTGACCACTATTAATTTGGGGAATTACCGAAATCCCACCAGTTCCAAAAGTAGGGTCTAATTGTCCGTTTGGAAGCATTCTGTATACTGTCGCTCCTCCCGTTTCATTGAAGCCAAAAATCAGTAATTTACCATCTGCAAGTCTTTTTATCTTGTTTAGGTTTATATGGTGAGGTAATTGAATTCTTCCATTGTTCCCAAAAGATTGATTTACAATTCCACTAGGTGTAAGTTTTGATATAAAAGATTCACGAGGTACTGTAGTAAGAGACACATCACCAGTACTATAAGTCACATAGATACTGTTATCAGTGTCCTGAACCATTGACCAAGAATCAGGGTAGTTATAATAGCCAGTACTGCTGATGTTAAAAGGGATTAAATATTCTCCACTCGAAGCAAAAGTTGGATCTTTAGAAATAATTTGCGCAAAAGCAGTTTGCACTGCAAAGAGCAGCACAAGAAATAAATTTTTTGTCATTGTGTTTATGTTTTGTGTTAATGATTACGCTAAAAAATAGGGATTAGTTGCGTAAAATTTTGGCAAATATATAAAAAAACCTCCAGTACAAACTAGAGGTTTAAATTTTGTTTTAATTAGAAAATTCTATCAATTCTTCTTTTTTCGAATTGTAAATTTTATATTCTAAATATTTAAAAGAATCCCTTGGAATGATGGTTACCCATTTTTTGTATTTGATAAACCATTTCATCTGGATACTTTTGATGCCTTTGGTAAGGTAGGCTTCCACGAAAGGATGTACATGCAGGAAAATCTTTCCTTTCTCCTTCTGTATAATATTTCGGATGGTTTCTTCCAACCTTTCCACGATTACAATCGGAGCTACGATTTCTCCGTCTTTGTTCGGGTTTTCTTCTTTGGTTTCGATCTGTTTTTCCGGGCGGTTCCTTTGTCTGGTAATCTGGATCAATCCAAATTTGCTCGGCGGAAGAATTTTGTGGCGTGCTTTGTCGCGTTTCATTTCTTCCTTCAGATGTTCGAACAGATCCCTTCTGTGTTCGGGATTCTGCATGTCGATAAAATCGATTACAATGATGCCGCCCATGTCACGGAGACGCAACTGTCTGGCAATTTCTGTCGCTGCCATTTTATTTACGTTGAGTGCATGTTCTTTGTTGGCTGAATTTCCGGTGGTAATATTATTCCCGGAGTTTACATCAACGACGTGAAGTGCTTCTGTATGCTCAATAACGAGATAAGCACCTTTTGAACTTGGAATATTAACGTGCTTTCCGAAACTCTGTTTAAGTTGTTTCTCAACGTTGTAATATTCGAGAAGAGGAATGTGGGAATTATAAAACTGGACAATATTCTTTTTTTCCGGAGCGATTACTTCCACATAATTAGTCATTTCATCTACCATCTGCTCATCGTCACAGATAATGCTCACGAAATCCTGGTTAAAATTGTCCCTCAAAATAGCTGAAGCTTTGTCTTCTTCACTTAAAACTCTGGCCGGAATTTTACTTTTCTGAATGTTCTTGAAAGTGTTTTCCCATTTCTGAATCAGCTGATTCATATCATTGTGAAGATCGGCTACTTTCTTTCCTTCAGCTACCGTTCTGATGATTACTCCGAAACCTTCAGGCTTGATGCTGTCAATAAGAGTTTTCAGTCTTTCTTTTTCCTCAGTTGTCCTGATTTTTTTAGAAATGGAAACTTTGTTATCGAAAGGAATCAGAACCAGAAAACGCCCCGTCAGAGAAATCTGGGTAGAAATCCTCGGACCTTTTGTGGAAATAGGTTCCTTGGTGATCTGTAGCAGAACCACATCATCTTTGGCAATGACTTTTTCTACGGTTCCGTTTTTGTCTATTTCGGGCTGAATTTCGAAATTTTTTAAGCTTGAAGTGCTCTGCTTTTTGGAAATAGTATCTTTTAAAAATTTTTTATAAGTAAGATATTGTGGTCCCAGATCCTGGTAATGCAGAAATGCATCCTTATCGTATCCAATGTTTACGAATGCGGCATTCAGATTGGGTGCCAGTTTTTTTACTCTTCCTACAAACAGATCTCCAACTATAAAATCACTTTTGTCCTCTTGCTCATGAAGTTCACATAGTCTTCCGTCTTCTAGTAGTGCAATCTTTGTAAGATTATCTTCATGCGAAACTATTAGTTCTTTCTTCATTTTGTTATAAGATAAAAATTATTAAGATTATAGGAAAATGGCGTATTTTTTAGCAAATAAATAATCTTAAATATAAGAATTTACTTTGAAATTGCTATGTTTTTTTTAAAATATCTGCAAAGGCCGTTTTCCAGGGAATCTTATAGTTGCAAACAAAAATATAGTCGGTGAACTTTAAAAAATTAAAACCACCAACTATATTATTATATTGTAAATCTCGAGAAAAAGAGATTATTTTTTCTTATGTCTGTTCGCTCTTCTTCTTTTCTTTCTCTTGTGAGTTGCAACCTTGTGTCTTTTTCTTTTCTTTCCGCTTGGCATAATTTTAAATTTTTTAGTAACTAGTTAATATTCAGTTAATGTTATTTTACTGCGACTTTAGTTTTTACTTTCTCTACAAAAGATTTTGAAGGTTTGAAAGCAGGAATATTGTGAGCAGGAATCTCAATTGCAGTGTTCTTAGAAATATTTCTTCCTGTTTTAGCAGCTCTTGTTTTAATGATAAAAGATCCAAAACCTCTCAGATAAACGTTATCCCCATTATACATAGAAGTCCTGATCTCCTGCATAAAAGCTTCTACAACTTTCTGTGTTTCATTCTTTTCTGTTCCCAACTTATTTGAGATGGTGTTTACCAATTCTGCCTTTGTC